>Ga0209589_1007856_pt1 | contig 16911 bp, 8 predicted proteins | sample CowpeawhiteBW_FD_187525 | JGI IMG/M metagenome (GOLD analysis project Ga0209589, IMG submission 187525) | Root nodule microbial communities of legume samples collected from California USA - Cow pea white BW (SPAdes) (version 2) | ecosystem: Host-associated > Plants > Roots > Nodule | place: USA...
CCTTTCACCTTTGTAAAACCCACTCCATCTCTGAATTTGTAATTGAAGTAGAAGGCTCGTACCAAATCGGGGTAGTATGTGCCTTGCATTTCTGTGAAGAATTTTACCCCTTGTTCAGCAAGAAAAGCAGGAATTGTGAAATGGCGATTGACAAACCATTGAGACTAGATGAATTTCGGAGTGATAAGGGGCTTGTCTTTCCACAATGTGATGAATTCAGATCTTCTTTCTTCATCTGAAATCCATCCTTCAATGGAAGCAGTCCTGGGTGCAGTTGAGGGTTGAGAGGCACCAGATGCAATCCTTCTGCGGGTAGGAATCTTTCTACGTGAAGGTTCAGCCATTGTTGAGTTAAAGGAGAGAGAAGCTTTGAGAGTTTTGGAGAATTTTGAGAAAATGAGAGGTTCTTGAGTGTTGATGGTGAGAAAAGAGTGTTCTGGCGACCAAAATGTCTTGATATTTATAGAGAAGTGTCCCCAATGGTCATATACACGTGTTTTAATGCAAATCTAGCCGTTGCAACGGCTAGTTTTTGAATTTAGTTGGTCCAACGACGTGTAATAATCGATTATCAGAAGGTGATAATCGATTATTGGTTCATGAACTGGGCAAAATATGAATCTTGACGAGCTGATAATCGATTATCCTAAGTGATAAATGATTATTCCAGTGAGTTTTTGATTTTTGGCTCAAAATTAAGGATAATCAATTATTGCCCCAAATAATCGATTATTAGAGAATGTTTTTGAATTTTAAGGTTGAGAATTTACAGATAATCGATTATAGCCCCAAATAATCGATTACTCCATAATGTTTTGGGATTTTTTAAGAGTGTTTGATAATCGATTATTGACACTTATAATCGATTATTGATGCTATTTTTCGGATTTTTAAGGAATTTGAGTTTTTGGCAATTTAAGAGATCTCTAATATGCCTAAGTCTCTTCTTAGTTCATAAAATCTATCTTTAGCTAAAGGTTTGGTAAAGATATAAGCTAATTGATGCTTTGTATCTACGTATTCTATCTCACAATTCCCTTTATTAATGTGATCTCTTAGGAAATGATGCCTTATTTCAATGTGATTTGTCCTAGAGTGCATTATGGGATTTTTGGTTAAATTAATAGCACTGGTATTATCACATTTAAGAGGTATGTGATTTAGAAAGTGGTTATCGATTATCACTAGTGATAATTGATTATTCCAGTGTGTTTTATGAAAAACAAATTTTTGAACAAATAATCGATTATCAGAGGTGATAATCGATTATTCCAGTGCTTTCTTGAAAAAAAAAATGGTTCAGCTCAGGATAATCGATTATCCTAAGTGATAATCGATTATCACTTTGATTTTTCGAGAAATACCAGAATTTTCTTGTACAATATTGATTCTAACTAATCTAATTACACTTTACAAGATATCTTTAAACACAACAATACATATTCTTCATATTGACTTCCAGATGGCTCTCAGGCTTCTTTTATCATCATCAAAATCTTGCTTCAGCATTTAGACTTGTATTGCTTTTGCCAACAGAGTTGGCCTAATCTCTCTTGAGAGCACCTAAACACCACCATAGTCTCCCTCATTGGTTGAGTCATATAGCTTGGAGGAGGAGTTACCATCTCACAACTTAAACACAAAAAATTGAGACACCTTCCTCCATTTCCATAATTTTTCGCACACCACTCTATCTTGGAATCTCTAACTTGGGTTGAGTTATACAACTTGGATGGAGTATACCATCAAAGTCAAGTATGTGATTAACATAATGTGACAAAAATGATATTTGAGATAACGTTTCAAACATTCATTTGATTCGATGATACAAATCGTAAATCATATTGCATACGTAAGATTGTATAAATTATATAGATTAAGTATAGCTTTAAATCCTCATATGGTCTTCGTTTTCGTTTGAAAATCTCAATTAGGTCATTGATAAGTGTCAAGAATAAATAAATTTTCCATTTGAAATTGACACTTATCATCTATCAAATGGTGTTATGTGTGTACAAAACAAACCTCCTTAGCTTAAGATACAAAATGAGATATTGAGAAATAGACTTTTATGAATTATAATGATATTTTGCATCAGAATTGGAATGCATAGAAAAAGGCATTAAAATAGAGCTAAGTTGAGTAAAGTTGAAGGACTCATGATATGTACATGTTTTAACTCTTGTTATTAGTGAGTCTTGCTTGTCTTGAAACACAAAGTTCCTTCATAGCCTAGCCAAGTTACAAGTTCAAGAAAGACTTCAGTGATCCATGTTTATTATGTGTAGACAATGCTTTTAAATGAGGTACAAAATCAAGTGAAAGCTTGCAAGGTTGTTTGGAGTGTAAAGATACTTAAGTTGGGGAGTACATTCAGATTAAACCAGATCGAAAAACATGAGTGAAAATCCATGTTGGTTCCAAAACTATGAACTTCTATGAGTTAGTATTCGTTAAAAAATGGATGGATTCTTTTTTTGTTCCCTCTCTTGCTTTCAACGTGTTAAAAGTAGTTCTTTAACAACCCATGAAACTCATCATATTTCCTTTCTATCTTGTTCTGCTTTGCTTGAGGACAAGCAAAGAGCTAAAGTGTGGGGTGTAGCGATAAGTGTAAAAAATAAGTAAATTCTCCATTTGAAATTGACACTTATCATGTATCAAATGGTGTTATTTGTGTACAAAACAAACCTCCTTAGCTTAAGATACAAAATGACATATCAAGAAATAGAGTTTTATGAATTATAATGATATTTTGTTGTTTTGCAATAAAAATAAAAGAAAATATCAAGTATGTAGCTGAGGCACAATTCTGGAGCTAATCCATGGAAGTAGAAAAGACAGGATAACTTCTTTGGACCTTCTGGCTAAGCACAAGAAATGCAACTGAGCCTCGTGAGAAAATCCTCTTTGCAAGGAAACCTGGAGCCCAAATCCACGAGGTTGAGCAACCAAGAAAACCCTTCTAAGAAGGAAAGGTCACGTGCTAAGCACCGGAACAATGGGCTAAGCTGAGAAGGAAACCCACTTGTGAAGTAACCCTTGTGGCTGAGCACAAAAAATTGGACTGAGCACCGCCCAAAAATTCCTATAAATAAAAAGCTTGGGTCCTCATTTCAAGCATTGAGTGAAGGCTCCATAAGGTAGCAGTAGGATAGAATAGGTTTGTGAGGCACGAGGGAGATGCTCTTTGTGTAGATGTTGTTGGAATTGCATTATAATATTTTATGAGTAACTGAACTCCCTCGTGTTCTGGTTTGATGTAACCTATTCTGATTTTATTCACTTCTACTTCTTGGGTATTTATCTTTGCTTTCATTCAATTGTTTGTGGTTTGATTTATGCTTAATGATGACTTGATCACTCATATTATTTCACGAGTTTGATTTGAGTTGGAAGATTGGTCTCAACTTGTGAGGATGAATTGATAACTCATCCTATTTCACTGGTTGGGATTGAATTGAAAGACTGATTTCAAACTAAGGTCCAATCAATCATCATACTTGTATTGGTACTGATTCAGTAGCCAAAGGGGATGCTGGAGGAGAGAGTCTTATACATTAAAGTAAGGATTCATTCTACCAGGAGTTGAGAAATCACATTGGGTTTGAAGTCCATAGGTTCCAGTGTATCAGGGATGAATCTAGATCTATATAGAAAGAGTACTCCTAGGACATTGAATGATTTGCAAAGTAAACAAGATGGTAGTGGTGTAGTAAAGAAGATGAGATGAAATTAATTCATAGCCTCTACTCCACTCAATCTATCTAATAACTCCTATCTATTTTTACTTGTACTTTCTATCACAAACATAAAACCTAGAAATCAAACTATCAATATACTTACTAAATCCCTGTGGATACGACGCTTGCTGATACTACTACGTACCAGTACACTTGCTGGGAAATGGTTTTTGAGAAACTGTCATTAGTCATCATATTTTTGTCTTAATTTGGTCCTCATTTTTTGAAATGTGCTACAATTTTGTGCTTTCCGTTAGTACAACACTAACGATGTTAATTAACGTGCTACGAGTTAGCTCCAATTTTTTTTTATTTTTTCTAAATTTTAAAAATAAAAGAAAATCATCACATGTCAAATGAAGGGTCCTACCATGTGGCAGAGGTAATATGATGTGGTAGTGGTAGTTCCATATGTCACTAAAAAATCTCAATTTAGTTCTTGTATTTGTTACTTTGTCTCAATTCAACACCATTTTTTTTTAACTGGAACAATTTCACACCTCTTCAAAATAAGACCAAATTTATTAAAATTGACATTTTCAACAAGATTAGGTCTATATAAATTTATATTTTACATTTTACTTTATTTAAATTTTGTTTTAAAATTTTAAATAAATATATTTATTTTAAATTTTTATAAAGCTCTAACATTTGTATATAAATTATTGATATATAAGCATTTGAAACAAAATTTAAATAAAATTCAATTTAACATATAAATTCAAATAAACTTAATCTTGTTAAAAATATCAATTTTAATAAAAATATCTTTGTCACATTTATATAAAATTTAAATTTGGTCTCAAGTTGGAGAATGATGAAATTGCTCAAGTTAAAAAAAGGGAACTAAATTGAGACAAAATAACAAATACACAGACTAAATTGAGATTTTTCATATGACATTTGTCGCAACCGTGACACGTGAAATTGTCACGTCACATCGCCTCTGTTACATGACAAGACCCCTCATTTGATACATGCCATTTTTTTAAGTTTAAAAGAAATTAAAAAATTGAAAAGAAAATACAAGTATTGATACGTTGCACATCGATCAAAGTCGTTGTTAGTACTATACTAGCGAAAATGACCAAATTGCAACACATTTTAAAAAATGAGAACTAAATTAAGGTTAAAAAAGATCCAATGATTTAATTTAGATTTTGACACAAAAATGAGGATCAACCGATGATTTAAACCTTTAATTTGAGAGGGCAAAAACCTAAAATATGCATTAGTAAAGATATTAAATAATTAACAAAAACTAAAATATAACAGGCATAATAAATATCAAATTTTAATTAATTTTGTCATTATCTAAAATATATGAAAACAAACACTTGTCTATTTTACAAGTTTTTTCGTAACTTTACCTTCTTTTAAATAGAACCCGTGATGAACTGAAACACTAAGCATTTACTGATGTAACCCTTTTCTCCAACCTCAGTTTTGTTTGAATTTCTAGAGATAAAAGTAATTTTCTCTTTCTTGCATATTTGAGTGTTGGATGGAGAGAATATTGTGCATGATTTGATTGATGTTGGATGCATTAATAATCTGAGGTCTGATGGTTGGAGATGTTTTTTTAATTTTAAGGGTAGTGTTGGGTGGTTCCGGCGTATGGATGTTACTTCTTCTTCTTTTCTCCAATTTCCTTAGGTATGGCATTATTTCCTCTCTCATATCTCAGTTCCTTCGCAACTCCATTCAAAAAATTAATCTTTTATTTCACAACCCATTCTTTTAATGTTTCATCTTTTCTGCCAAAAACTTTTCAAACCCTCTCCCACCCTTCTCCATTCTTATCCCTAAAACGCCTTCATTGTTCCGTTTTTCAAGCTTTTTCTACGATTCTCCAACCATAGTAGATTCTTCTACTTTTCCTTTTCTATTTGTAACCTTTTTCCTTTCTTCTCTAATTTCCCTTCATTTCGTGTTTATGTGTTGAAAGCGCCATCTGGGTACTACAAATTGGTTCATACAATGATCTACATATATGATGTTCTTGAAAGTTTAGTTTTACAGATTATTATTGTGGATTGAACAAAAGGTAAGTTTTATTTTTCTGTATAGTTTACTTATTTATGCTATAATATGTTATTTTTCAAATTTTAGGGTTTTTTCAAATTTATGCTTTTATAGAATTTTTTTTATTCTTCTGATGAGTTTTTATGATGCACGACTGAATACAAAAACTTTTGGTGTTGGTATTCAACGGTTCCCGACCCCGATTAAACAAACAATACTATTTTTTAATCTTTTATTTATTATATTTATTTTTGTGGTTTAATTTGTTCTTTCATAATTTTGACACAAATGAAACTAGAATTGAAAGCAACTCAAATTCTAATTTTAGCCAACATTTTATTCTTCTAATGAGGAGTTTTTATGGTTTAGGACTGAATGCAGAAACTTTTGGTGTTGGTATTCAATGGTTCCCGACCCCGATTAAACAAACAGTACTATTTTTTAATCTTTTATTTATTATATTCATTTTTGTGGTTTAATTTGTTCTTTCATAATATTGACACTATTGAAACTAGAACCGGAAGTAATTCAAGTTCTAATTTTAGCCAACATTCCACCTTCGCAATCCTCCCTTTATACCAACATTTCAGATTTTATAACATGGTGAGTCCCAATTTTCGTGTTTTGTTGAATCCGAAGTTGTTAGGGTAAGTAGGTATGTAGTATAAATATAAATAGTTGATTTTGCACATGTTTAAAAATTTAAAGATATCAAGGAATGCATTGTAATTTTTTCTTCAAACTTTATATGATAGGGAACAAAAATTTTTTTTATTGCTTCAGTATATTATTATTTTATTATTCCATAGATCAGCAAGGCCATAATTAACACTACAAGGAATGGACTGGGGAGAAACTTGCCAAAGTTTATATGTGATGAGGGAAAAGGATTTAGAGGTGAGTATAAGACATTTTTCACGATTTTAAGGCTCATATATGAATAGCTTTGTGTATTGCTTCTATTTTCATGGTTTTCAGAAGTTAGTACATTATTGGACTTTACAACTATTCTGTGACTTTATTTCTGTCTTGGGTTTATTTTCTTCTGATGGTTTGAACTTAACTACTCAAGCCACTTAATAATATTTATGAATTCAAATTAAAAAGCCTGTATGAAGTAAGGTGAGAACAACTAACAAAAAATGTGTAATTTGTGCTCTTAAAGAAATTTATGTTGATACAATGCCTTCATTATTCCGTTCTTTTGGGTTTTTCTATAACTTTCCAACCATGGTAGGTTATTCTACTTTTCCTTTTCTATTGGTTACCTTTTTCCTTTCTTCTCTAATTTCCCTTCATTTCATGTTTATGTGTTGAAAGCGCCATCTGGGTACTCCAAATTGGTTCATACAATGATATACATATATAATGTTCTTGAAAGTTTAGTTTTACAGATTATTTTAAATGTGATCTCATTCAATCATATACAATGATATACATACTTTTCCTTTTCTATTGGTTACCTTTTTCCTTTTTTTATTTTTTCTGTATAGTTTACTTATTTATGCTCTAATATGTTGTTTTTCAAATTTTAGGGTTTGATATAGTTTACTTATTTATGCTCTAATATTTGTGCTCTTAAAGTAATTTATGTGGATATTTTAGTTTGGTATCTACTATGTTAATGATGAGATGCTGCAAAAGCTTTGTCAAGTGAGTTGTTGAATGTGATATCTTCTATGGTGGATGCACATGGAAGTGATGGTCCCTTGCAAGAATAAATGAATGCAAATGGGTGGGTTATGCTATTTATGGACATCTAATGAAATGAAATGGATCAGGCTAGCCATGAAAATATTGCTAAGAAGTTTCCATTTAAATCAACTTGTGCACTTATTAGGATACAAATGATGAACTTGTGCATTTATTAGGATCCCTAAACTAAGGCATTACACCCCTGCCCCTAGTGTTCCAATAATTCTCATCAGAATCAAGTTAGGTAAGCATTTAACCCCACCCTTCATTGAATGGATTAGCATAGCTATTACTGAAGGGGTTGTATTGTTTTGTTTTAGTGAATTTAAAAAAAAAAAAACTTTATTCATGCCCAATAAATATGATCTCATTCAATCATAGAACTAAATTTAACTAAATATATAAACTAGGTAAATGACTAAGTGTAGCTATTTGTTGGTATTTAAATTAGGAGTTTAACTTTGGCTACAATTTCTTATACTAAATAAATCAAAGTGGTTGTAGGAGGTTTGATATCTCAAATTTGTGTTTGGATGTTAAAAGAAAGAGGTTGCAACATGAACACAAAGAATAAGTCTAACTTCTCAAAAATGAATAATGAGTTGGCTTATGTGCATGTTTCTGTTAATAGTTGTTGTTCATTCTGTTCATTGTAATTTAGAATGTTCCTAAGTTAGTTAGTCAGTTGTTATTTAGATAAAATACATGTTAGTAGTGATATAGCTATCAGATAATTATAATAGTTTTCATATTTGATTTTCTTTGTCTTTTTTAATGATTAATGATGTGATTCAGTATAGAAATTTTGATTGTCGAAGATGCACAATATTGTTTTGTTGTTTTAGAAGAGTTAAAGGTTAGTTCTTCCTTTTATCATTCAATCCATAAAGACAATGGAGACATTGGTGGGTTCCAATCCCAAGTCAAAAAATTGAAAGATAATTCTTCTAATTCCTAATACAGAGTATTAATCCTTATTATTTAGAGACAATTACCCAAGTTTTAAAAAAATTTTATACGAACTGAAATTTCTCTGAAATGAGTAAAATATTATTAATGCCTTTTTAACTATTTCATTTTATATTTTATTTGTTGAGCATTGCAGAGTTATGGAGCTGGATTTATCTTTAAAAGGGCAATTTTATTTTCTGATAAAAGTAATGGTTGCAAAATCATGGTTTGGTAGTATGTGGAAAGCTCCTTTGAAGCATGATGCTAATTCTGATAAGGTTGTATCAAAGTTTAAGCTTTTCATATAGGAAGTTTGATGTCAAAGTAGTTAATTTATGGAAGTCTTTGCGTAATAAATGGATTGTTAATTTATGGTACTAGTTCCTAACTTTTTAGTGAAATTGCATCACATATTAACACCAGTACCATTTTCATATTTAACAGTTATTTTAAGAGAAGTGGTTCCCTATGCTTAACCACTAAGTCTGCTTCAGAAATTCACAAATAAAAAAATGGCAGACTTCCTCATTTGTGATAGATGAGTACCTACTAATTTGATTAATTTGTTAAAATCCATTTCAGAAATTCTTGCAAAATCATGGAATAAAGCTTAAATTAATTTGTTAGTCTATACTTCTTTGAAATATTTAAACAAGTCCAACTACACTTTAAATCTAGGTCCTTGAACTTATAAATAGATACGAGTAATATTAAATATGAGCTTGGTAGAGGTTAGGGTATTATGGGGTACCTAAGCCTCATATTGAATAATATTAGATACTCAGTTGACTACACAAGTGCTTTGATCTTTTAATTGCTAACTTTTAGGAGAGAATTTCTCAAACACATAAAAGCTTATCAATTAATGAAAGTATACAACATTATTGTATAACTTTGTGGATATTTTAAGAATTAACCTTAAAATTATTTTTAATAAAACATATGTATTTTAACTTTAATATTTGTGATAACATTGTACAGTAAGAATAAAGGAAAGTTTGATGTTCCTGCTGTTGAAATTTCGGCTAATACAATGGTGGAGTAAAGTTTTAATGTTCTACATACTTTATAAGGTGGATTGTAAAAGAGGTTAATGTGTAATGGTATTTGAAGCCCTAAATGATCGATATGCATTTTTTATTTTATTTAATGACCTTTATCTTTTAATGAAAAGTGGAGTAAAAATTTATAGAAAAGGAAATGCTCCTACACTTAACAGCATGATGCGCAAGAAAATATAAAATCAAGTCTGATATATATGATTTTTATAAGATATTGATAGTATTGTGTATTTTATGCTATTATCAATATAATTGACAAATAGTTGGTATTTTAAAATTTTCTTTTTATTGTAAAATAGATTTTTAGTTTGACCAAATCAATCGATTTTACTGTTGTGACGAGTAACTTGTAATGAGTGCAAGGTCATTTTTTAATTAATATAATACATGCATATGTTATCATCAAAATAATAAATTCATATTTAAATATATTTTTTTAAATTTTATTATTAGTATTATAATAACAATAATAATAATAATATAATACATTATTATTATTATTATTATTATTATTATTATTATTATTATTATTATTATTATTATTATTATTATTATTATTATTATTCCTTTGCAATTGTATTGTTTATAAATCTATTACTTTAACATAAAAATTCAATGTTAAAATAATATTATTAATTTTAATTAATTTGTTATAAAAAAACATCAATAATTATTTATTTGATTCTTTTTCATATAACTCAACTCTTTATTAAAATATTATATTTATAATTATAAAATTATATAAATAAATAACTTATTTAAATTAATAATAATTGTATTAATATTTTAATACAAATTAAAAAATATAAAATAAAAACAAATGTACGGGATCACGTTATACATATGCTTACATTTTACTCTAATAATGACCGTGCAGCATTTTAATATAATATACATGTGTTTATATCTATATGTGTTTCTATTTAAAAATTTTAACATTTATTTCATGTTGTATTTATTTTGTACGAGACCCTATTACACAATATGTCTACATTTTATTCTAATAACGATACGCATTTTAATATAATATACATTGTGTTTTTATTTAAAAAATTTAACATCAATTTCATGTTGTATTTATTTTGTATGGGACCATATTATACAATATGCTTACATCTTACTTAAATAATGACTCATATACATACACATTTCATTATAATATAATATACATGCGTCTTATCTACATGTGTTTTGATATAAAAATTTTAACATCAATTTCATGTTGTATTTATTTAAAAATATAATAAATTATTTTAAATTTTAAGTTTATTTTTTAATATATAATACCTTCAAATATATTTAAACACTAATTCTAGCAATCCATATCCACCGCTTTTTAATAATTTTTTACAGTGATATATATTATTTTATTTAAATGGTCTTCTTAGTAATTTTTATTAATGTGTTACTTTGGTAATTGTTTTTTATGTTTAATTACTTTTTAATAATTTTTATTGCATTTTATAGTGGTAGTTTTGTATTTAATTTTAACTATTTTAATATTTAACTATTGATTCAAAAGTTATTTTTTCATCTTAACATTTTTCAACGAAAAAATCAATAATGTATTTAATTTTATATATAAATATAATTTAATAGCTTTGTATATGTTTGTCGATATCTACGTATGTTTCTATTTGCAAATTTTAACATCAATCTCATGTTGTTTTTATTTTCTACGGGACCATATTTTGATTACGTGCATATTTTCTAAATGATCATATTATTATTTGAATTAGTATTAGTAGTAGTATTAGTAACATTATTATTATTATTGAGATTATTATTATTGGTAGTAGTAATGTTAGTATTATTATTGTTATTAACCTTAACATTGACATTAACGCTATTATTACTATTATTAGGTTTAACATTGATATTAACATTATTATTATTGTTGTTATTACTATTATTATTATTATTATTATTATTATTATTATTATTATTATTATTAGTTTAAGTATTTTTATAAGTCGTCATTAGTAGTGGCGGATCTTAACCAAAATTTTTTGGGGAGCCAAAATAATATACTTAACATTTTTGTCACTAATTTAGTGAAAATTAATACATAATTTAGTATAACTATAACTATAAAAGAAATTACACATATCTAAATGATTGTCACTCGTTTTTTCATATTCTTAAGCTTATCAAATAATTGAATCACAATTCAATTTTTCAGACATTTTTTTTTTCTAATGTAAATAACCAAAATATTCATTCTCCATTTTACTAATGTACACATATTGATTCAAAAGTCATCACAAGCTTTCATTTCATCATTGTTATGCTTATATGATGAGCAACCTTATCGTCTTGTTTTCATCTTTTCTTCTTTTTAATCAATTTCAAAAAATGAATTTATTTTTTTGTTTTTTTATCAAGATACCTATCTACCAAACAAGTTTAAGACTAAAAAAATAATTTATCATAATCTAATAAAAAATTGAGAGACATAATTACTAAAAAATATTATGATAATCAAGTCACAATTAAAAACCCTCTATAAAAAATCACATAATACATTACTTGCTCTTTTATATTCATAAAAACTGAATATATAAAAAGGTAATGAGATAAAAAAAACATAGCTAAATATTAAACAAGTATTTCATTACCAAATGAGACAAGAAAACATTACTTTTTTTTTCTTTAAGAGTATAAGAGAATATATAAAAAAATAAGGGCAAAAATAATGAGTTTCTGTTTAATTTTATTTTTTCAGTAACAAAAAAGATAAGGTAAGGATGATAGATGAGTACAATACCTGAAAAACTCAAAAAATAATGAGAAAAAATAAATAAAATTATTTTAACATTTTTTTTCTTTATAAAATTTAATTTTATATTGTACTATTTATTAACATTAAATATTATACTTTATAAAAGAAATAAAAAAATATTTAATTTAATTTTCATTAATTTTCGGTATACTACTGTCAAATTTAAAACAATACAAATAATTTAAAAAATTTAAAACTAAACATAATTTAAATTTTTTTTAAATGCATATAATTTTGAAAAACATCACAGGTGGGTTGTTACCAGTGGGTATCGAACCCCCAACCTGACCTTTAACACCCTCCCAACTGGAAAGATGTCACCAGTTGTGCTGCAGCGCAACTAGTAACATCTTCTGGTTCGCCAGGGAGTTAAAGGTCAGGTTTGGGGTTCGACCCCGACTGGCAACAACCTACTTTGCGAAGTGGGGGGACATTGGGGCGAGGGGTTGGGGTGTATCGGGCTGCAGACCTGACATGCTCTCAGTTGGAGGTACCCGTTAAACTTTAATTCACAAAAATACCCATATATATTAGTAAAAAGCATTTTGGCCTAATTTTTTCTCAGGAATCAATCGGAGAAAGTGGGTTTTTTTTATCAAAGTACTAATTAAAGAATTTCCATTGTGTTGAATGTTATTTTATATTTATTTTCATGATTATTTGGACTTGTATGGACTTGAGTTTGTTTGAACTTTATTTAAAATTTATGATAATGATGTATTTTTTTATTTTATTTGAATTTATGATTAAATATTTATTTTTTAAATAATTTTGTAAATATCCGCGGGTACCCGTGGATACCCGCGGATATGAAAAAAATATATGGGTACCCGCATAACAGATACCTGACGGATATGGGTACGGGTACGGGGTGAATATTTATCCAACGGGTAGGGTACGAGGGAGCTACTACCCGTACCCTACCCGCCCCGTTAACATCCCTAGTCGTCACTCTGAATTGAGATGAGAGTTAAACTTTTAACTTAAACTTGTATTTCTTAACGTCTATTTCATGATTTATTTATTCTAACGGGATCATATTACACATATGCCTACATTTTAGTTTAACAACAACTCGTGCATACACATTTAATTTTAATATTATATACATCTATTTATTTTTACATGTATTTTTATTTAAAAATTTTAACAAATGTCATGTACTTTTTTACAGGATCATATTACACAATATAATTACATTTTATTTTATCAACGACCTTGCATACACAATTTATTTTAATATAATATATAACTCAAAACTATAATTGTAAATTTTAACCACATGACAATATCGTTTTATTACACATTACCAGTCAACTAGTATCAATTTTATGATTTAAAACAAACAAATTCATATTTGATTACTATTTTTTAATCTTATCATTATTAATTATATTATTATTATTATTATTATAACAATAATTATATTAATTATATAATAATAAAATATAATTATATAAATAAATAATTTATTTAAATATAACAATAATTATTAAAAAAGTTTAATCTAAATAAAAAAAACAACAAAAAAAAAAGACCGGAGCGTATGCACGGGTGTCAGAATAGTTTTAAAATAAATGAAACTCAGCTCAAGATCATCAAGTCTCTCCTCGACTTAAAAAGTGACACTTTTGGCTGCCTTTTATTCTTTGGAATATTACACACGGCGGGTTAGTGCCCTTTCTGAAGTCAACAAGTCCACCCTCCACTTAGAAAATAACAGATTTGGTTGCATTATATTGTTCTGATTATTACAATTGAAAAATATTCATGAACAAAAAAATGAGTGTATCAGCACTTATTATACGTCTAGAAAGAGAATAAAAATAAAAATAGATTTAAAGATACAAAGAAATAAGTGCAGATAAAATTGAGATATATGGGTATCATTAGTCATCACAATTCATTGATTAGTTTAAGTCAAGCCACCAATGCTGTCATGAATACCAACCATTCAACCCGTCATCTACGACAACTTATTAGATTGGGTTTCTCATATAATATGTAGAATTGTGTTAAATAATGCAAATCAATGTTGTGAATTAAAATGGCATTAACTTCCTCTACTCTGGCATCCTTGACATCATTCCTTTGCCTGTGTACGTTTTGTGTTAATGCAGTCATTCACAGAGAAGTTTTGCCAATAGGACAATCAATGGGAACCCCAGACTCGGTTGTTTCTTATAGCGAGAAGTTCGAATTGTGCTTTTTCACCAGAATCAGAGATAACTCAACAAAGTACTACGTTGGTATAAGGTATAAAAGGATTCCAAACGACAAGAACAAGATTGTGTGGGTTGCTAACCGAGACTACGCATTTGAAACACCATCAGCAGTTCTTACCATTCAACCTGATGGAAATTTTGTGATCATGGATGGACAAGTTACATACCGTGTCAACAAGGTTTCAAACAATGTTAGTACCTATGGCATGCTCTTGGATTCAGGAAACTTGCTACTGCTGCAAACCTCAAATAAACAAATTTTGTGGCAGAGTTTTGATTGTCCTACCGACACCCTTTTACCCAGTATGAAACTAGGATATGATGAAAGAAACACTTGGTCATTGCGATCATGGATAAGTGCAGATGACCCTGCCCCTGGAGCTTTTTCCCTCGAGTATGATTCCGGCAGGGTAAACCTAATCATTAACAATGGTTCTAATGTGTCTTGGATTGACGACAGCTACAACGATACTATTTGTCATGTTATTAGACAAAGTTATGTAAAACGGGTAAGTTACAGCGACCACTACTTCAAATGGAATGTAGGACAGTACATCGTCTACTACACTTCCCCAGTTGGTAATGACTCTAGGCTGGTACTAGAAGTGTCTGGGGAGCTCATGGAGGAGTATTGGTCTGACAAGGAACAAGTTTGGGTTTCTATTCAGTCATCGAAGTGTGGTAACAATTATTGTGGAGCCTTTTCCATCTGTAACCCGAAAACTCGTGACCCTTGTGGCTGTCTTTATGGGTTCAGGCCCTCTGATGCTGATTCTTGGTTCAAAGGGAACAAATCCGCTGGCTGCGTAAGGAACACTGACTTATCGTCCTGCAGTAACGGTGTTGAATCCAACGATAAATTCAAGCAACTCTATAATGTTAAATCGCCAACTTTGGACAGTCTCACGAAGTTCAATACAACAAGGGAGTGTGAAAGTTCTTGTTCTAGAAATTGTTCTTGCGTTGCTTTCGCTTACTATTTGAACGGTGATTGCCGGTTGTGGCTTGGTTCCGTATTGAATCTAAAGAACGTCTCAACAGATATGGACAATTCTGATGATAGCATTCCAATTTTTTACCTCAGACTTGCTGCCTCTGAATTGGATATTTCTGGTAACTTCAAGAACCCTCGTTTTCCTTAAAAATTCAAGCATAGTGTAAAAATAAGAAAGTTGACCGATGAAAGATTCATAAACCCATTCTCTTGAGATATTAGATCAGATTGGTTTCAATTTCAATTTTTACGTTTCATTGATACTTTGTCTATCCAATAATAATGACTCGAAATATCCATTAATAAATACCTTTGATTTGGTTTCGTAAGAAAAATATAATGGCTACACTTAGTGTGTTTCTTAGAGTTAAGAAGACAGAATCCTACAGCTTAGATAAATGTATCAGTAAATACATGAATTTTCATAGTTGATAAATTTTCTCTGCAGATTCGAACACAACAAGAGCAAAAGAAGGAGGATATACTGTTAGCAAGAATCTACTTCTGATTGTTATACTCATCTCTTCTCTAGCTTTTCTTGTAGTGGGCCTTTTAGTTTACTGGATTAGAAAGAAGAGGAGAAAAGGTAAGAAAGAAACAAGTTTCCAAGTTAATTCAGAGTATTTTAACTTATGAACTAATTTTCCTCAATTTGCAGGGGAAGATTTGCTCCATTTTGATATAAGCATGAGCATGAAAGTTGAACATTCTGAACTTACTGAATCAGATAGGAGTGCCAAAGTGAAGAAGGAAGTCAAATTGCCTTTATTCAGTTTCGAGAGTGTTGCAGCTGCAACTAATAATTTCTCAGATGCAAATAAACTTGGTGAGGGTGGCTTTGGACCCGTTTACAAGGCATGCTCAAATACTCTTCTTAGTAATTTTTTTAGTGCAAATAATATATCCTCTCAATATAAACAGTTTTCACAATGTCGTTCAATCGCAAGTGATATATATGATGTTGGGTTCTAAATAATAACAAGCAGAACACAATAAAAGATATAAAGAAATCACTTTTTTTCATACTAAAAGTTCATTGAAAATACAGGGTACATTATTCAATGGGGATGAGGTTGCCGTGAAAAGATTATCACGGAGATCTGGTCAAGGATGGGAAGAGTTGAGAAATGAAGCCTTGTTAATTGCAAAACTCCAACACAACAATCTTGTTAGACTTCTTGGTTGCTGCATTGATCGAAATGAAAAGATGCTGATTTATGAATTTATGCCTAATAAAAGCTTGGATCTTTTCCTTTTTGGTTTGTATCCTACAGTCTCTGAACTCTCTTAAATATGATCCCATTTGCTAAACTTAAACTTTGGTTGTGACATCTTTAATGATGCATAGCAGATGCAACGAAGAAACGGATGCTAGATTGGGGAGCAAGAGTCAGAATAATTGATGGGATTGCGCAAGGAATTCTTTATCTTCATC
>Ga0209589_1007861_pt1 | contig 16908 bp, 13 predicted proteins | sample CowpeawhiteBW_FD_187525 | JGI IMG/M metagenome (GOLD analysis project Ga0209589, IMG submission 187525) | Root nodule microbial communities of legume samples collected from California USA - Cow pea white BW (SPAdes) (version 2) | ecosystem: Host-associated > Plants > Roots > Nodule | place: USA...
AGTGATGTCAAGGCTGGTGGTGATCTCTGTGGTGGGGTTGGCATTCTTGGCATTGCTTGGGCCTTCGGTGGCATGATCTTCATCCTTGTTTACTGCACTGCTGGAATCTCAGGTTTGCTTTCCTTCTCATCTTCTGCTTTCTCAGCACCCAAAGAGGAAAAGTTGCTATCTTTGAGCTCTAATTCTAGGTCTAAAACGGTGGTTTTTCTTGTTTAGTAATTCCCCTTCTAAAGCCTTCAAATTGGGATGCTGATGTTTTGTGGGGTGAAAGTAAATGACTAAGCATGATTTGGTAGCAAGGTTTTGTGACTTAACTGAATTTTGTATTGAGTGTAGGGGGTCACATAAACCCAGCAGTGACATTTGGACTGTTCTTGGCTCGGAAGGTGTCTCTGATAAGGGCTATAATGTACATGGTGGCTCAGTGTTTGGGGGCCATATGTGGAGTTGGGTTGGTGAAGGCCTTCCAAAAGGGTTACTACAACAGGTATGGTGGTGGGGCCAATGAGCTCAGTGAAGGCTACAGCACAGGTGTTGGATTGGGTGCTGAGATCATTGGAACCTTCGTTTTGGTCTACACTGTCTTCTCTGCTACAGATCCCAAGAGGAACGCTAGAGATTCTCATGTCCCGGTATGTGCTCAATTTTTTTATTGCTTTGAAGTTTTGTTTATGCTTCTATGCCCCCTTTTGAACAATACATTTTTTGTTACGTTAAACAATAGATAGAGAAAATTGCTTCTTGCATGAGTTGTGCTGAAAGCAATGATTAAATGGTACAGTGCATACTAATTCCATAGCATATAGTCATAGTCATATACCCTGCTTTTGAGCAAGCACGGATTCACTCTTAGTTCTTTCTGGTTTTAAATAGAAGCTTGAAGTTCCTTGAAATTACTTTAGACTGGTTATTGGTAACAAAAAAGTGGAGGGGAAGTGGTTTAGTTATTATTAGATATCTGAACTTCAAGCATCTAGTTATCCTTTCTAAGTGAAACTAGGTAGAGTGCCATTTAAGTAATTAGGAATATTAGTTGTAGTTCTTGAAATGGTTACCAAGATTCACACCAACTGGGTATTCCTGATTCAGTGAACTTCACAATTAATACAAAATATTCCACTCCATTTTTAAGCAGTTGTACCTGCTGCCACTCAACAATTTCCCATTTGAAATGATGCAGTTTACAGTCTATGCTATCCATTTGCATAAAAAGTTTTGGCACAGTCTACATTTATGTTTACTATTACTTTTACTATCATTAATAGTTATAGAATCTTTATTTTCAATATTTGAAACAGTTAAAGATGTTAGCCTTTTGGATTTCCTTTTCAATTTGTAATCTAAATATCCTTATTCTGGCTACTTTTTCTAGAGTCTTCTTCCGTAATAAATATTGCACTGGCAGCATTCAATGTAGATGAAAATTCCACTTTTCTTGCTTGGCTTGGCTTTCCTTTATTACTAGTTCTTGTCCTCAAAACAAGAAAGTCGGCAGATTTCTTGACTTAAAGGTTACATTTTTTATTCATCTAAGCATCCTAGAGTGGTGAACCTATCCCTTTCTTTCTCTAAAATTTCCAAATGCATGATGTTTTTCTGTTGAAGAGAAATGTCACCATTTCTTTACAAATATGGACCCATTAGGCCATTACCATATATGATTCTGTGGAGGTATTTGATTTTCACAGCCTTGTCCCACGAATCTTGTCTGTTATCTTTCTTCTTTTGAGAAAAGTGGATTCTTTGAGGACTTTCCTTCTGCAAATTTTTTGCCTCGGAAGCAAATGTGTCTTTGTTGATGTGGAAATTTAAGGCCTAAAATTAAAGTGTTCAGAACAGTGTCATTCATGCAAAATGCCATTTTCCCAAGCTGGCAAATCTCGTGAGAGTTTCCAGCATCATCCTCATTTGTCATTATCAGCTTTAGGTTCCTCCATACACTTTCTCAGATTCTCCAAATCAATAAACAAAGAAAACCATGTTCCTCACATGGGGCATGTGCTATCTGTCCCAAATGCTTATCGGTTTCCATTTCCATTTTTTTCCTATTTTATTCGCAAGTTTTAGAGAAGGGTCTGCTACCACAATTTATGTGCAACATTAATTAGAATTTTTGAGTCTCTCAGACCATAGTTGCAGTTGCGTCAGCCACATTTATCCATAATTTCCTATAACACCAAAGATTGCAATAATCTTTATAATCAATTTGGATTCATATGTTTGGCACAACTTTTTGTCTACATTTTTTGCTTTGACTGAACAACATAATAAGTTTGTTATTGTTCTTGTGTTCTGTTTTTGAAGGTTTTGGCTCCACTTCCAATTGGTTTTGCTGTGTTCATGGTTCACTTGGCAACCATCCCAGTAACTGGAACTGGTATTAACCCTGCTAGAAGTTTTGGAGCTGCTGTCATATACAACAAAGAGAAGGCCTGGGATGACCATGTAAGTAACTCTTTTCTTACATATTCAACATTGTTTTGTACTATGATCAAATATTAAAATTTGTAACTTGTCATGTGAAATAACAAAGGATGAAATATTGTCTGATATGTTGTTGTTGATGTTTGTTCAGTGGATCTTTTGGGTTGGACCATTCATTGGAGCAGCCATTGCAGCCTTCTACCACCAATTCATCTTGAGAGCAGGTGCTGCTAAGGCTCTTGGATCATTCAGGAGCAACCCCACCATATGAGTTATTACTCAATATCCTCTCATGGGTTCAAAAGGAACATAATTGGAAGCAAAATGAGTTAATATTGCAACAACGACATAGTAATAGGAAATGTTTGTCCTTTGACCCTATGTAGATCGAAGGTTCTTTCAAGACAAGGGATCCTTTGGTAAATAGTAAGCACCCTTAGTATTTCTAGAACTTTCACTAGTTGTCATGAATAAGTCAAGTCAGAATGGAGTTGGTGAAATTGCAGGATAACCCATGTTTTAAGGGAGAGGTTATGCTAATTCAATGTCACCTGCAATCTTTTGCTTGTAACTATGTATTTTTGCAAAAGCAAATGTCACTACATGTGTGTTGGAAAATTCTGAATCATGAAACACTTTCTGATGCACTGTAGAAAAATTATTAATGAGACAAATGTCATCAAATCTTTTTTCTTGTTCATGCACATGTTTTGTATTATATCCACCAACTAGTTAGGTATTGTTTTTTGTTTTAGTAATTTGCATTTTTATTAAATATTTTGTATTTTACAAACATATGAAACTTTCAAAATGATTGGAGAATATCACCTAAAATATCATAAGTAGTTATTGTAGTGCAAGTGTTCTTTTCCTTCTTCCTAATGCTAGAAACCACAGTAACTTATTTAAGTAATGGATAATTACATCATTTGTGGAAATAACTTATGACAAAGGTTAAAAGGCTAAAATTTCTTAGGAAGAAGATAATGGTAAAAGAAAAGCTGGAATGTCTCTTTAAATTTTTAATTTATTTTATTTTAACTCCTTTGCTATGTTCGTTTGGTGTAATTGTACCGTTGAAAGGAGTTAAGGACAACGGATTATGAAAATGAAGCGTGTTCTTTTAGGGTGATTTGTGAAGAAATGCGAGAGCAAAAATATGGGATTGATAAATTCTTCCATCATGCAAAGGTTGAGAAGATTTGTGGAGATGGTGTGCCATTTTACAATTATAACCCTCTTATATATTGTTTTGCTTTTGCTTTGTTGGTAAAGATTCCTTAAAAAGCATGCTGAACACAGTCATGATTCCTAACAAAGGCTATATACGGTAAAAGTTTTTGAATGAAACAGTTGTGATTTTGAATTTTCATTGAACAAATCTTTGAATTGCCATTAAATATCACCTTTTGCGGGTCTGTGCATGTTGGTGGAATGGTTGTGAATTTTGGAGGTGAGGGAGTACATGTATTGAAGTGTTGTGTTTTATGGTTCAAGCTTTTCGAAAGCTTTGTAGGTGATTTTTCTTCTAAATGGGATGGTGGTAAACGAAAATCCTTTCGTGGTCCATGTAATTTGAGGTGCGAGCTCTATGTGTGTGTGAGTGCTCAAGCTTATGTGTGTGTGCATGTTGCTGGGTTGAGTCTGTGTTGCATGTGTAGTGTATCGATTATGTAATTTATGTCGTGTTTTGTCTACAATAGCATAACCTGTTAGGTAATCGATGGTGTGTGTGTGTGTGTGTAACGGATAGTGTTTGGGCGTGGTTGGGTCTGAGCTTCATTTTCCTGTTACAAGAGCTGATTCATGGACTTCTAGGTTCCTACATGTGGTGGAGTGGATTTGCAATGTTTGAAGTCGTGGTGTGTTGTTGGTAGTGGAGTTGAAGTTCTTCCTCTTTGTTTTTGTAAGGTGTGTCTTCATGATTCATATGTGGTGGTTGATTTGGTGAAGTTATTTGCATGCATAGGTAAGAAGTATTACTGTTGTTTGCCACTGTGAAAGGGTACTTAGAATTTGTGTGTGAAGGGGTACTTGGAGCTTTAGTGTAGGGCTTTTGCATTGTACAGAAGTATCGTTAGGGGCTTTTGGTGGACTTGGTTTGAGGTGTTGGTGCTTGGCATGTTTTGTTGTGTTTTTATGATTTACATATCTATGATCTACTTTTAATTATTGTGTGATGTAGGTGGTAGATCTATGGAAGTTGTGTTGGTTTCATTGTTTTGGTGCTTCTTCCTACTATCTTTGGTGCTTCTTCCTACTATCTTTGGTGCTTTTTCTTGTTGCTGGTTGGTAAGTCTAAACTCGTTTTCTATAAACAACTTCTACAAGGTAAGTCTTTTATGTTTCTCTAATTGGTTGTATATGTGTAAACGAATTTTGAATAGGTTGTAAATGCTTGTAATAAATAATGGGTGTTATTTAATTTGTTGTTTATTTTTTTTCTTTAATTTATTATTGATAGAAAAGAATATTGAATGAAATATATTTTCTTAAGTTGTTGTTTTGCCATTTTATTAATCCCTATTGATAAGAATTTTAAGTAATGTTTTAAAGTGAAATATAATAATTCAATGTGTTGATTATTATGTTCTTATTTTGTAGAAATTGTTGATGAATTTACATTGTGGCCTTATTTAAGTATATGTAATAGTTATTTTGATTATTTATGGTATTTTAGATAGAAGAATTAGATATGACATATTTGGATGGTAAAGATGTAGTCAATGACGTTATGGGTGTGAACTTTAATATAGTTATACACTCACATCGACAATTACAATTGTGCATCGTATTAGCTGCACTAACAATGTTATATATCATTGTGCATGCGTTGAATATCTTGAATATGCACTCAAGCACAACAAATAGTCTTAATGAGTATTTGCCAAACAAAGACCGTCGTAGAGACAATTATTAACTTATGTCACTGACTTATGTCGTGACATAATATGCATGAGACCAAAGACATTTATTAACTTATGTCACCAACTAAGGGCAATGAGGTTTGTGAACGATGTAATAAGGTCAACGGTTGAGGAACAAGTTGCCAAATTTCTACACGTTATTGGGCATAATGTGAAGAATTGAAGTGTGTCATTTTTTTTCCACCATTCTAGGTCGACAGTTAGTAGGCATTTTCACTATGTGTTGGATGCATTTTTAACTTTTGAGTTTAAATTTTTAATTCAATAATCATACACAAAGGTTTATCCCCATGTCCAAAATAATAGTTGATTTTACCATATTTTAACTAACAATGTCATCAACCACATTGATATTTTATACAGTGACATGAATGATAAAATGTTCATATTTAATTTTTAAAAAAATATAATTAGGGGCTATTGACAAAACTCATGTTTGAGTAAAGGTCCCAAGAGTAGATGCTCCCAGGTTTTGAGGGAGAAAGGACTGACCAACTCAAAACATATTTGTTGTTTGCGATTTTGATATGAAATTTACATATGTGTTGGCCGGATGCGAGGGAATATTGAAACATCCCTACTGGATTTTACTTAATTAAATAAATAATTAAAATATAGAAAATCAATCGACATAAATTTTATTATTCCCAAACGCGGGAAATATTCAAATTATTTTTCAAAGCGCCATAATTTAAACATAACTAAATAATAATTTTTTTTACAAGTTCTTAAAATCCAACATAAGGAAATAACATCATCAAATCCCTATATCAAGAGCCCCCAAGCTAGCCCTCTCTTCGTCTCTATGCATTACCGACATCACCTGTAGCATCATCTGCTCCTGTGTAACGAATTACATGATCATCGCCAAGCACAAACAGAAAGGGTGAACTTATAAATAATTAATTAACATATAATATGACAGAATAAAAGCAATACACCATCTGATTCATTCTAGTTAGTTCTTGGCCAAGACCTTAATCCCCAAGGCTTTTCAACCTTCACAACACATAACATAATTAGCCATGGACTCATGATTTATGATGCTCACACGAACCTGCCTGCTCGTAGTCTTACCTCTACGAACCTCCCTACTCGTAGTCCTACTCTACGAACCTACCAACCCGTAGTCCAACCCACGTGATTCACCAGCTACGTACCTCCCCGCACGCAACATCTCTCAAGTGTGAGCACGGAACATACTAACCTACCTCGCTCGTATCCTCACACTAGAGTAACTGGATATGAACCTCGCTGCTCATATCATCACGTGTTCACCACCATCCATGAACCTACCCGCTCATGGCACAACATCTCCTAATCCAAGTCTGCATCACTGCATACAAACAACACACGCCAAACTACACTAATCTCGCTTAAGCTAGAAGTCTTAGCTCAAGCGACCAGGCCTGTCTCGCTTAAGATAAGCTCTCTCTCTTGAGCGAGCGCATTATAGTGGCTTAATGCAAAGTCTCGCTTAGGCGAGACCTTCTCGCTTGGGCGAGATTGCCCATCGCCTCGATACGAAGTCCCTCGCTTAGGCGGTGAGTCAAGTAGAAACACAAGACCTTCCATGATTTCTTGCTTAGGCGAAGACCTCTCGCCTGAGCGAGATGCTTAGTCGCCCAAAACAGGGCTCTCCGTCTGAGCGAGATACTCGAGCAAAACTCCAAAACCCTCACGATTTCTCGCTTAGGCAAGGCATGCTCGCCTGAGCGAGATGACATGTTGCCCAAAACAATGGCTCTTCGCTTGAGCGAGATGCTCAAGCAGAACCAGGTTCGAGGCTCCGCTATTTTTGCCTTGACGAGCCTTGCTCGCTTAAGCGAGAATAACAGATGTCCTCCCTGTTCACGCACGCAAACACCAGAAAACCATGTCCAAAACACAATTTAAACATTACCAATCAATCCGTGACAGTGATCACGATTCATGAGCATGATTTAAACCCAGTTGTACCCTTAAAACAAGAGATGGAATCATGAATCACATTACCACACAAAACTCCCCATCATATACATACAAACACATAAGGGATTGCTCAAACAACATCAAAACAATCAACCCTCAGAATCACACGAAAAGTCATGGCCAAAACACATTCATGCACATGCAATTCATAATACACGAAAAGCTCCCTTTACCTGGTTTAATTTGCTTAAAAAAAATGAAGGGTGATAGTTCTTCTTGACCCAAATTGGCTTCCCTCAATGCTCTCACAATTTCGATCACACTCTCAAAGCATCTATCTATAATCTATATCTATTCTATAATAATAAAGGGGATTCCTCTTTTTGTGTCCACATTTCATAATACCCATTTTACCCTTAGTTATTTTAAAAATTAATTATTTTATAAATAATTTACTGTTAATCATTTTTTTACAATTCTCTTTTGTTTTAAATTATTATTTAATTTTTCTTTTTACATATCTTATTTTTGTTAAAATTATTTTTATTATTGATCTTAAATTTTTTTTAAATTATATATTTATTATTGATCTTAAATTTTATTCATTGTCACTAGGGTTTCCCTACCCTTTCACATTCAGGCCACAATTATATTAGCAAAAATAAAGAAGTTAATTTTATCCATACCAAGGTTTGAACTTACACCCTCTAATTCACAAAGCAAGTGCACAACCAATTCAACCAAACATGTTTCATGATAATTCCTATAATTTTAGGATTACATTATCACTACTCACATTCAATGGTAACCTTAAAACAATGCACAAAACAAAATATCATACAATTGACACACATAGGACTTAAACCCAAGTCCTTTCAAGGCAACCAAGTACTCTCAACCATTTGAGCTAGTAATTTACCACAATTAACATTAAATGCTATAAAGGCTTCTACTAACCGCATTTATTAAATAATTATTTATTTAATTATTTAAATTTCTCGGGTCTTACAAATATCATCTGATTCAAGAATTTTAAAATATGCTCTTGTTAGAGATGATTCACTAGTCATATCGGAAGGTTAGCTTTTTCTCTATTTCATTTTATTTGATGGTTATAAGTCACTGATAAGCGATGTTTGGATAATATTGTAGGAAAATAATATCTTTGGAAAGTTGGATTTATTCTAAAAAGATCAATTAAACTCCATACCGTCACGATTTTGTTAGTTGACTCTGTTTTCACTTTTTTTAATTTCTTTATATTTATTTTTTTAAAAAGGAATAAGACAAAATAAAATAAAAAAATACACAAAATAAGATTAAAATTAAAGTTAAAATAAATAAAATAAAATAATCAAGATAAAAAATAAAAATAAAAATAGTTAAAATAAGATGGATGTAAAAAAAGGAATATATCCATACTCAAATCAATGTTTATCTTTTTTTATTGTTCCCTCCTTTTCCTAATTATTTTCTATATCAAAATTCTTTTATTTCTTATCTAGACGAAATTGGGTGTTGATACATACAGAGGTGTGTGATATCACCTTAAAGAATATGCTTGTAAAAGACCACAAAATTTGCGTGAATTGTTTAATCATCATCATTTGTCACTGAGAAATGTCATTGAAAGAACATTTGTTATGATTAAAAAATGATTTCCTATTATAGCAAGTGGAACTGAACCTCATTACTTCTTGGAAACGATGACAAATATAGTTTTAACATGTTATATCCTACAAAAATTCCTTCACGTTGTGGATAATGACGAATCATTACTTGATAAGATGGATAGAGAGTTGATCGAACAACATGACAATACGAGGAATACACAACAAAATAAGTATGCCAATAGGCTTGATTGTAATATTAGGGATCAAATAGTAAATCATATGTCGGCAGATTATGAAAATAAATAAGTCCATGTATTGAATTAGTGGTTTATTGAAATGTCATAATAAGTTTTCTTTGCCATGGGTACTAAATGAATAGGGGAAAGGGACTAGCAGCCTTTGAAGTTTGACGTGAATTCACGAAATGGACAAACGAGATGGATGAACGAATTTTGAATTCAATGATAGATGAAGCTCTAGTGGGAGACAAAGTTGATAGCAGTTGGATAACACAGGCATACAATAATATAGTGAATAATCTTCATCAATATGGGTTTATCGGTCTTAGCTAAAATAATGTTAGGAATAGGCAAAAAGTCTAGAAAGAGAAGTGGCGTGAAGTGCACAACTTATTTTGTTCCATTAGTGGATTTGCATGGAACAACATTTCAAAGGTTTTTGAAGCAGAGGATGAAGTTTGAGATGAGCTCATCAAGGTAATTTAAAAACATAAGGGAAACCATGTTATAGTACATTTTCATATCGGTCTCACCATTATTCATGATTACCTTTGTTCAAATTCGATCAACACAAAGCGATTTATGTGAATGTCATCACATCTTTGCCTTAATAAATTATATAGTATGATGGTTGGTTGCGTTGATTAGGTTGTTTGTGTTAAACAATTTTGTTGTATATTTGTATGGAACAATATTTGGAACTTAATTATCTTACGAAAAACATTTGCATTGTATGTTTAAGCTTATTGTTTTGTTTGGCTTTATCTTTATAGTTTGTGACTAATTATTTTGTTAATGAATTTGAAGTTTCATCCTAATGGCATCTTCATCATGAAAGTATAGAGATAAAGTTCGCAAGGGAAAACAGGTCGCAGTAGATGAAGATCCTCTCCAACCAAAGAAACCTTTAGTGGAAGACGTCCTAAATCAAACACAATTCTTTAGCAGTATTCATCAAATGGAACAATATGGAGCACACTATTATCATAGAAGAATTATAGAGCCTAAAATAATGAACTTTGAATCATTTATCGATTTCGGTCTTTATTTCCATCAACACATTCTCTTTCAAGGACTATCAAACTATGTCGCCTTATCCTATCTATACTTTCTGGATCTAATTAATGTCTTCTACTCAAACCTACAAATCTCGATCAATGGTTATCTAATAAATGAAGTGGATAAAAAAAAATTAGGCTCAAACCTATTGATTTGTTTAAATATGTCATCTGAAATATCAAGGTCGAAAGTTATCATTGTTAGAGGTACCAGAAGACCTTCACTATGACCATGACATGGCATTGGCTTCCATGCTCAAACAGGGCAGTCTTTTTAAACTTGTTAAAACCTTCGGTGCTTTAAACATAAATGATAGACTACTATAATATGTGTTAATGATTTTTTGACACCATAACTTACTAATTCAACAGACGTTTTACAAGATGACATATTCATGATATGGACTCTACAAGATGACATCTTAGTTAATTGGCCACATGTCATCATGCAAAACATGTTTAAGTGCAGGGCTACTGAATTGGGTCTTCCATACCAAATTTTGATCACTACAATCATGCAATGTGTTGTAGTAGACCTTTCTGTGGATGTAGCACGAGTATATCATTAAGACATCATTTTTATGTAAATTATTTGAAGAAGTTGAATATAGTTCATGTGAATGGTGTATGGCAATACCATCGTCTCCCAAATGATGATGACCCACAACCAATAGCTGAAAGTCCCATTGATGAAGACACTGATGAAGGAGACCACTATTATAATGACATTTTGCAACAATCTCCCCAATCAACAAAGCATGAACTTTTAACTAAAATAGGGGCGGAGTCCAACAATTACAAGTTAATTTACAAGTTCATTTTCAGTATATTTTATAGTATAGTTTTTTCATCAAGGTAACTGAAAACTTTTCATGTCTATGTGTTCAATTTAGATGAACTCAACAATAAGGGATTTACTAAAGGAAGCAAATAATTTGAATAGAATATTAGTTGCCATTCTTTACCACTAACAGGTAGCTCTTCAAATGAGAAATGATCTCATTACTTAGTCAAATAACATGATTCATCAAAACCCTTCATTTTAATACACGAAAGAGCATATTTTTGAGAAGTTATCAAGTATGAACATTCAAGATGACAACTTATTTAGACAATGTTACGACTTTCTTTGTTCACACCCATTACATACTAGACATACTAGACATATTATGAAGATACCGATACAATATCATATGAATAGGTTACTTTCTTATATCAATAAAAGAGGTTAACTTTCATATATGTTTTATGATGTCCTCTCTTTTCATGTACCGACATGATATGTGTTTCACTATTTCGAGTTTACTTTATTCATTATATACCAGAAACAAAATTCTCTTTCTTCTTCAATTTACCAATTTTTTTCACACTTTTATACATTTTACGTTGTCTTTACCGCTGAGCAAACTTTTAAAATTAATCACGTATAACTTAATTAATTATATTCTAATTTGAATCTTTAATAAAAATTTCAATTTTTATTACAATAAATCAATAACTTTTTAATTAATTTGGAAAAGAAAAATAAATAGTGCATGTTAACATATTTTCCACATGAAAACCAAAAAATAATTAAAATTTTAATTCCACTCATAAAAAAACTTTCATTATAACTGTTAATTTTCTAATTTTATTAATTTCTTTTACAATTTATTAAATAATAATTATTAAATTTTAATATTTTTAATTCATCCAATAATCATTTAAATTTCTTTTATCATTAAATATGTTTTAGTAATCTTTAAGTTCTATTTATTCAAATTTCTTTTTTTAATTTATAATATCACTCAAATCACTACTAACTTCCATAAAATTTATTTTTAATTTTATCTTCTAAATATATCTAAAAGATGACACATATTCATGAACTCAAATTTAAATTTAATTCGATCCATGCTCGGACCTTTTCCAAATACATCTTATCCATGCTCGGACCTTTTCCAAATACATCTTTTCATAAGAAAACATCCTTTCTAATTCATTTATCTTTTTTAACTCTTCCTTCTGTTTAAAGTTATAGGGTATCAGTAAAAAAGAAATGAACTGAGAAGAGTTCCAAAAGTTATGGAAGTGAGTGAATAAATAGGCACCGACAAGAATTGGGGGGACAAAAAAACATATAATAACCAACAGTGACAGTGGAAGTGAAGTGATGGTTTTGGAGTTTGATGCACATTTTGTGGATCTATGATCGATGATGTTTGTCACATTCAGGAGCTATGTACCAATGAAACTGTTTTTTCCCACAAAACTTAGCCTAGCTAGTAAAGTAGAAAATAGAAGAAATAATGAGAGTTAACAGTCTGAAATTATTTGTCATTATTTCAATAATAGTACTAAAACGATTTCAACGTAAATTTTGTTTGTGGTTATTCCAACAGCTATTTCTCGGCAACTTGATTATAAAAGCCACAAAAAAAATCCTTCTTTCTTATTTCTTCTTTCAATTAAACAATGAAAACTGGGTTGCTTTCACCTTCTCTTGTAACAAAGTATAATTTTATGGCATCATGCTATTTGTCGTTAATAATTTTATTAATCGAGTTTCATGTTATAAGAATCATATTTTTTTAACACTTTTTCTCAAACATTTCTCTATGTCTTATCTCTAGATCTTGAACTCCATACTTCATCTATTTAAACGGAGTATGTCATGTTGAAAATATTTACCATAGTTTTAAAAAATAAATAAATAAAATGAAATTAAACTATTACTCATGTTTTAATAGACTATTAATTTTACGGACAAATGCTATTTATGGGTAAACAATTTTTAACTTTATTATATTTATTTTGTTTAAATCAGATTTATTATCATTGACTCTTTAGTCTCTCTTTTCTACCTATAAATACCACTTATATGCATGGTAAAAAAACAACAAAAAAACACTACCCCTCGTACAAAAGTGTTTTGTGTTTCTCTATATTTTCTTTTAAAATAGTAGTGTTCATAAGGTTCAGAGATCTTCGCTGCACTCAATCGATCTGACGGGTTTGACTTTATGAATCTTTTGTTAACCATATCTATGTCTTATTTTATTGTTATATAATTGTTATTATTTATTTTGATTAATATTTTTCTAACATACGCCATAGAGATGGTTGACATTTAAGTATATCATATTAACAAATTGGTATTATAGGTTAGCAACTGACAATATGTGTTTGAAATGGTTCTTTACGATGCTTTAGCTGTTGACAAGGGATTTCTCTATGTGAGACAATTAATGGTTCAAACTAGTGCCTCTTGAGCTAAGATAGAGTTATGTTATGATATTATAAAGTATATTAAGTGATGAATAGCTAAGGAAGAGTAAAATTGAACACTTAACACGCATAGAAAAATTTTAAATATCTATTATTGCGTCGGGTGCCCATGTTGTATCATTGGGCGCCAATCAAACAATTCTTCATCGACTTAATTGCGTTAGGCACAATGGCAGATTTTTATCAATAATTTTGGAGAAACAAAAATAATATACTCAATATATATATATATATATATATATATATATATATATATATATATATATATATATATTCAATCAATCATTAATAAAGCAAAAATAAATAATTGAATCATTCACATCATGCTAAGTAAAGAAGTTGAATTTGTGTTGTATTAATCTTCACATGTAACTTCCTTTTTATCACTTTTAAAAAATGAATCTATTTTTTTTCATAAGTATACGTATTTTTAAAAAAAATTTCAAGATAAAACATAAACTATTGCAGTCTAATTAAATATTTATAGACGTAATTATTAAAATAAAAATTTACGATAATCAACTCACAATTAAAATCAGATTATGAAAAGACGCATAATATTAAGTTTTTATTTTAAGTCGAATAGAACATGTAAGAAATGAGAGAAAAAATAATAAATTTGTATTTAACTTCCTTTTTTTTTTCATAAACAAAAATGAACATGGACAAGAGGGTACCCAACGTCGGGAGCCATTATGTTTTTCTATGTTGAGTCATATTGGGAAAGTTGAGATACCCATTTTGTTAACCGATGGATCAAACTAATATTTTGACAACTCGTCCTAGACACATCATTCTTCACTTTTCGCCATTTAGGTGTACTTAATGTAAATGTTGTATTTGAATATTATGCAAACTTAAAAAATGAGGTCTTTTATTTAAAATTTATTTTTCAAACTTTTTTCTATGCAAAAAATGAGGCCTTTGAACATAATTTGATGAAGGAAAGTTCCTAGAATATATATCGTTAGGAAAATCTATATCATTGATATTAATAGAACCCTTTTCTACCAATCTCCCAAACATATATCAATATTCTTCCATTTGTTTGGATCTTTTATATATATATATATATATATATATATATATATATATATATATATATATATATATATAAAGAGTATAATCAATCTCCTCCTCGTGATCATGGATTTAAGAATCAAAATTATCCTCATCACTAACTGCTTTTTTGTCTATTGTTGCTTTCACATATACCTATATTGTTATCATCTTTTTCATTCAAAGAGCACTCACCTGTATTATCTAATTCATTTTTTTATCTATTTTTGTAAATTTATTCATAGATCCTTTCATGATGTAATTAAAGTCTCAATTCTTCTCTTCTTCTCAATTTTTGAATAGTCTGATTCAAATTTTCTAATTGACATATGTTTATATTTTTATATAAAATAAAAAATTATAATATATAAAACATTACTAAAGACAACTATATAAAACGAATGAGTTAATACAATAAAACATGGTTATGGTTGTCAGGAAATTAAACTTGATAGATAGTCGAATTGTAGTGTCTTAAAGTCTCAAGTCTCTTTCTCCTTCTTAAGTCTCAACTTTTTCACAAACCTGAAAAAAAATTAGGGAAAAATATGTTTTTGGTCCCTGAAGTTTGACCAAAAATTGCAAATGGTCCCTCACCGAAACTTTCTCACCGTATGGTCCTCATAGTTTTAAAATGAGTGTTATTGGTCCTTCTGTTAGGACGGCGTTACAAAAAATGGTGAGTGGCAAACGGCGTTCCACCTCAGCATGTCAGATGTTGACACGTCTTCACGTAGATCGTTGACACGTGTCATTTAAATTTTTTTTTTTAAATCACTGATATATCAAAACGCACGTTTAACTTGAATTTTTAACCTATATTTCTTTCCCCTTGTTTTACCTCCCTGCTTGAATTGGAAGACCAGCACCAGAAGAGAGAATCACGATGACCAGCGTGCGACAGGATCCAAATCGTAATTGATTAACCGTGAAGTGGAATAGAGATTCGAAGTTGCAGTGGAAGTGAAAGGTGGGATTAGGGTTTGTATATTTTTTGTTTAAGCTTTCCCAATATGAAGAGGAGTTATGGATCCAAGTGTTCGACAACTTCATCTTCATCTTCTCAAATTCGAAGTTCTGAATCTGTGCCAAGAATTTGCGGATGTGGGGAAACTTTGTTGCTTTTGAAAGCAACTACCCAGAAAAACAATGGGAGATTTTTTTGGAGATGTAAAAACTGGGCTGTAAGTAAGAAAGTCATTTTGAGTGTTCAGGGTTTTGATTTGGGATAAATATTTTTGTTGAATTGATTTTTTTTTTTCACTGCAGAATGACAGAAATTGTAGGTTCTTCCAATGGGCTGATGAAGTTGAACCTGAAAAGGAAGTAACAATAGAGAAAAACGAGGAGGACAGTGTTTGTGTTAATGAAAGAATGCTTGTAGATGTGTTACAGAAGAATGCTAAGTTGAAGAAGAAGTTGATCGAAGAGAGAAAAATGGGTCAATTGAAGATGTGTGCATTCCTTGTATCATGGGCATTCACTGTTATGTTTTGTGTTTTTTTTGTGATGAAGATCAACTGTAACGGGTACGGGTAGTGTGTAGGAAGATGTTATGAAGTATTGGTCATTTGCTGTTAAATTAAGATGTCTGCAGGCATTGTGATATAACTTAAAATTGTTACTAGACCGTTATTAGTAGTTCTTTTTAGAGATTATTAGTAGTTAATTGTTATGAACCTGTGTGTTATTTGAACCTGTGGTATAAATCTCATGTATAGAGATTAATACATGAAAACGCTTACAGAATGAACTAACTATATTTTTTTGCAATTCGAAACAACATCAGTAGTCATAAAGATAAAGATATTACAAAACAAGTAATTTAGTCATAAAGGTAACAAGTGGTCCAAACAACTTGACCATATTTGTCTGATAAAGTGCACACAAAAGCTGATTCATAGCTGGCTATAACATAATAATACTTGCCCCAAAACACAGCTTCCAAAAATACAATTAAAATTAACCAGCACTGTCATTGAAACAACAAAAGCACACACTTCTGAATGTTTGTCACATGCGCTGTCAACTTGGGTTGCTAGAACTTGCTTGGGAACCTAAAACCACAGTGGCTGCCACTCCTTTATTAGGCCTTCGCCCTCCCCTTGTAGTTGGTGGTTGTGATGTGCTCCCTGTGGTAGATCTGAACTTGTTGCTTCGTCTCGCTGCAGATGCACTGGGGGTACTTTCACTTCCAGCATTGCTCTTCTTTTGATGTCCTTTCCCCTGTAAGTAAGATGCAAGAATGAAGTTAAATGGTTGTAATTTAACTCTAAATTTTTGTAAATTATGGTGCAGAGATTACCTTCTGTTTTTTTGTAGTTCTACAACCTCTGATATTGTGGCCGTATTGGTTACACTTACTGCACTTCATCTTCACTGGTTTTTTCCCTGCTTTAGAGTGACTAAC
>Ga0209589_1007862_pt1 | contig 16905 bp, 7 predicted proteins | sample CowpeawhiteBW_FD_187525 | JGI IMG/M metagenome (GOLD analysis project Ga0209589, IMG submission 187525) | Root nodule microbial communities of legume samples collected from California USA - Cow pea white BW (SPAdes) (version 2) | ecosystem: Host-associated > Plants > Roots > Nodule | place: USA...
AATAACAAACACATAAATTCATCTAACCTCAGAATCCAGTTAAGAAATTACAGTGGAATCAACCCTTAAAGCTTAGCCCTCCATGGCTTTGATGGAATACATGATAATATATAATGAAGGAAAGAAAATAAAAGAAAAGAGAGGATGAGAGATGTGATGGATGACGGTGTCTGCCAAAACCAGAGAGTTCTCAGCTGTCTAAGTTGTCAGTCCTGCTTCTGCTCCCTTAAGTCTCTTTATATAGGCTTCAACTGGACTTTGGGCTTTATCTGTCAGTTGCTAAAATCTTTTATTTTTATTTAATTAATTAGCAACTTAATTCCTGTCCAATTTCCAATTCTGCCCCTCTTATTTAACCATTTTTGCAGTTTTGACCAGAGTTGACTGCTGACTTTGACCAGTTGACCAGTGTTGACCAGTTTGACTGTCTAATAGCAGCCTGACACGTGGCGCAGAGTGCACTTTCTCTCTCTAGACTAGGGTTTCATGCGTTTAGGGTTTCATGGAGGCTTGTGGATGACGGCGCGGCTGCTCCTCCTTCTCCGGCGAACTCTTCTTCTCTGATCTGGTTCATGGTGTGCGACAATAGTGGCGCATTGCGGTTTGGCTCGCGTGAGAATCTGCTTGTGCAGTGATGGTGTTTTGCGATAGTGATGGAACACGAGATGGTGGTGCGTGGTGAAGTGGCGCGCTCGTTGCTGCTGCGCGGTGGCTGACGGAGATGGCATCGCGATGATGGTGGTCGAATTTCCGGCGAGTTGTGCTGCTGCGATGGCTGCGGAACGCGGTTGCAGGGGCGCGATGGAGGTGCATTGCGTCGCGGTGGCTGCTTGTGCGAACGGTGCTCGTCGCGGTGGTCGGAGGAATAGGTGCCAGAGATGGTGTGAAATTGCTACAGGTTGTTGGTGTGTCGCGGTGGTCGACGAGAAGATGGCGGCGGCGGCTGCCATGGTGTTGGAAGGAGAGGAGAAAATTAGGGTTAGGGTTTCACTTTGGTAGATGGTGACGTGGCAAGATTTGATTGGTCAATTTGGTGAGTGGAGGATTATGACACGTGTCAGATTATGGTTGGCCTGATTTGAAAGGTGGGGATTGCCACATGGCATAATCTGGTTGAATGGAGTTTAAGTGGTAGGAGGGGTGCAACTTAGTAAAATCTGGGGGTGCAGAACAGGTTTTTGGTGGTCCACTTTAGCTCCTGATTTATTCTTTTCCAGAATTTCCTGATTTTGGACTTATTTTGTAACTTTGAATATTTTAAATCCACACTATTAATTGACCAAAAATAAAACTCAGCTGCATTAACAAACGTTAGAATATCCAATAATATTTTATGCAACTAAAATCAATTTTTATGCCATTTTTACCAAACGTACTCAATAAATCCAATAATCACAAATCCTAATTAAATCAATCTTTAAGCACAGAAAATTCAATTAAATCCCCAAATTTAAATATTAAATGAGGGCAAAAATTTGAACTCATCACTTATCTGCACACAAAGCAATTATGAAGACATAACATCTAAGACAATCAGAGAAATGACAGTTGGTGGAGCATAACATAACCTTCCTGTTTTAGTTTAAATCTGAGGTTTTGAAAGATTCACAATCTTGAGACTTTGATGTGGCTGGTAAATGGATTGAAGTTTGATGTCGTAAGTTGTATAGGTTATGAAATTAATAATTGCACATTCTATACGAAGTCTTTGAATGATAAAAGCACAATACATAATACTGGAGTGAGTCTTGAAGCTTAATCGCTGCAATTTTCCACATTCAAAGATCAAAATCCTACATTTCAATCAATCACTTACTAAGGTATAATATAAGAGATATAAGAGGTTGGTTATACTATGTTTACTATTTCATTGTTCAAATGTAAGTGGATTGATAATACGAGTGGTGTCAAAATCGATGAATTGGGTATAACTCTAGTTGATTTTCGAAAGGTGGGTTATCGAGACAAGGCACATCAACCATATCAAGTTTTTTATGTAAAAGATCTTGTGTCTGAACATTGGTTTGTCGCTCTTCATGGCAAGCAACAAATTGATGTTAGTGAAGAGAATTTGAGTAATCTTCATATTACTGACACTTATCCATTTAAAACAACTATAAATTTTGATGAGGTTCCAATACTTGATGATGTACATGTAATTCAGGAAAATCACGATGAGGGAATATACATATGACAAATTTATAACTTTATGTTTGAATCTCAAATTTTTGTATAAATTTACGTGTTTTGTTAAATAATATGTTATTTGTTATTTTAAATGTTTGTTATTAATCTTTTGTGTTTATTTCTTTTAACAATAGATATATAGTTGACTATCAAAATTCATTAAGGAATGAAAGACTCACAACAAGACCCACTAGAGAAGCCACTAGATTGAGGTAACTCTTGATGAGACGAGCTAATGGTCAAAAGACACGTACATCCTGTCAATGTTTTGCACCGAAATTTAAAATCAAGCAATTTATTTATGAACAAAATGTGATCTAAAAAAATGTGACTTTGGGCTTGTTAGAACAGTGCTAGCACCACTCCCACGACGTTGTGCATGGTCTTCTCATGGATGATTCTGTCTATGTTGTTGTGGCAAACCTGAAAGCAAGAACCAGCCTGAACCTCCTGTTCAGACGACATCTGTCACCCACGATGATCTGAGATCAAACGAAGAGGTAAGGAAGGTTTATTTTCTCAAGGTTTAATATTAAAATATATTTTTTCTTAAGTATTTATAATTAAATCTTTAACTAAGTTTTTGTATATTTCATTGAATATTAAATTATTTAATAGAAATAAATTCTTTTCAAGGGAAATAATATTTTGGAAAAACAAATTTTGCATAAATCTTAAACTAAATAAGGTTTTGAACGGAAAATTATAAAACCAGAAATATATGTTTAGTGAATCTTAAGTTATCTAATAGAAATAAATTATTTGTAAGCAGAATAATATTTAGGAAAAATAAAATACTGATTGTTAAATTATTTAATAAGAAGTAAATAATTTTTAAGTGAAATTCTATTTTGGAAAAAATTAATTTCCTATAATAATGCCCAAAAATATGTAATTTTAAATATTTATTAAACTTTTTTATATGTAACAAGGAAGACTCAATAATACAACAACTTCAAGCTCGGCTTGGGAGCGAGGAAGACCTGTTAAAATGACAAGTCCAAGCTCGGTTTGGGGCTCAGGAAGACCTATTAAAACGACAACTCCAAGCTCGACTTGGGGGTGGAAAACACTCGTTAAAGTGATGATTCTCGTAAATCCAAGACTTTTTCTTTTCAGCCTTTATGCCTCAGACACTATGGCTCAAGGTTAGGGCACTATGTACTGTCCTGGTTGTTTGGGACCCGACCTTATTAATGAAGATGGATAAGACATTCCAAAACGGATAAAGTCTATAGGTCTAGGAATTTAGCCTAAGTCCGTCCATCTACTAATTGATGTTTTATTAAAAGATATTATTGTATAGGAGATGAGATATTTGGTCAATCAGTTATTATTTTTATAACGACTTTGCCAAGAAATTAATTGTTAACTCCCACAATCAAAAGGAACTATTTTCTGACTTCAATACTCTTTATGACATCAGTTGTAACGTCCCAATTAAATGGATAAATCCAATTTGATAAAATGCCACATACATAAATATCCAGAGAGTACGGAAATTGGTATATAAAGGTACACAGTACCCCAAACTTATTCATAACAAAGAAAAGAGGCACCACACTGCCTAACATAAGTACAATAGTTCAAAAGTAGCACAAGTTCTTGTCCAGAACAAGAGAAAATCTAACTAATAAAACTCCTTTAGCTACGGGCCCCATAGTGAGCCCAATACCCGTCCATGACCATCAAGCCGCAGCATCCCTATTGTCATTACCACTGCCAAGGGTTCTCACATCTGCTCACATCAATAAAATCGATGATCATCGTAAAGGAGAAAAACCCACACACAAACATACAAGCAAGTAGAAGGGTAAGCTAGTGTAAAAGATTCTTATATCATAACACTCAACATTCAATCACATAGTCAAGCATAAATAACGCGAAACCACACATGAGATACCAAACCATTTAAGACTCCAAGACTAGACTATCCGGATACGCATAATTATGCACCGCCACGAAACCGTGGAATTATGTCCTAGCAGTGAGGCATCACCACGAGGCCTTCGCAGAATTACATCCTTACATGAGGCACAACCACGAGGTCTTCGTGGAATTACGTTCTGGCCTTGAGGCACCACCACGTTACCCTCGTGGAATTACGTCCTAATGTTGAGGCACCACCATGAACTCTCACCCCGAGGATTCATGGAATTAAGTCCAATAGATGAGGCACCACCAAGGACACCCATTAGAAGGGTCCATGGGATTACGTCCGTTAGATGAGGCAACACCAGGGACACCCATTAGAAGGGTCCATAGGATTACGTCCATTAGATGAGACACCACCATGAGCACTCACTTTGAAAGTCATGGGATTATGTCCTATCCATACCTTATCCATGTTTCACCAACCACTCATTAAGTTCTCGTACACATCAATCTCATGCCAATATGTATATATATATATATATACTCAACTAACCAAGCGTATATCACACCAAGCTCATGCCAAACACATCAACTTCCAGCCCCAATATAACATATAGAGTACATATAGGATCATGCTTTGAACTGGTTAAGTACCCATCAACCAATCGTGTGAAACATACATTTATACTCTTAACTCTGCCAATCTCGCTCAAGCTAAAGAGCCCTCGCTCAGGTGAGAGGGACCCCTCGCCCAAGCTATCTGCTCTCGCCTAGGCGAGACTGAAACAGGAAGCACGTCGAGGTCTCGCTCAAGCTAGCCCAACTCGCTCAGGCGAGACTACTCTCGCTCAGGCGAGTGGCCTTCGCTTAAGCGAGCCCTCGAAATAGAAAGGGGGTGAGCTGTTGCTGCTCTCGCTCAGGCGAGAACTCTTCGCTTAAGCGAGAGCTTTCGTTTTGAGCGACCAACCCGTTCGCCTAAGCGAGTTCAACAGAGCTCACTACTCTATCGCGTGCATAAACATATTTGCATCATAAGCCTTAGCTTCCCTTCCTTGATTGTTGACGAATTCTTTTTGATTCACTTATAATTCATTACTCCAATCACCTTTAGATTATTACACCACTACAAAAAATTAAAATAGATAATTAAATAGTGATTGAAATGATGAGTTAAATGTGGATAAAAATAAATAAGTCAAGTATCATTATGCAAGATAAAAATTAGAGTTTCAAAGTATAATGACTCTATTATTAAAGACAATTTAGAGTCTCTACCCGTTGGTTCGTATCTACCTAAATGGGATGATAAGATACGGTACAAATATAAGTGGTAGTCAACTATGACAGCTGAAAACAACTGAAATTTTCGTTTAGAATTGAAAATATCTTCTTCATCTATCTTCCCAAGTAGTTGAAACCCGTGCACAACAACAAATAGTCTCAAGAGAGCGTAGCAAAGAGTTAATCAAATTCACACGGCAACGATGAAAAGACCAGTAAGAATACCTATCGTCATCATTCTTCTACTTATACAAACTTGCACCGCCGCGCTCAGCTCCAACTGCCAAGCTTCCTCCTGCGGCAACATTCCCAACATAAGTTACCCCTTTCGACTCAGCAGTGACCCATCTCACTGCGGCGACGCCAGGTACCAATTGCAGTGTGAGAACAACACAACTCTTCTAGCCCTGTTTTCTGGTAAATACAGAGTCCAAGAAATCGATTACAAGAGATACAAAATCCGAGTGAGCGATGCGGAGGACGGTACCTGCTCCTCCATGCCTCGCTATTTCTTGCACTCCGGCAATTTTAGTAACGATCTCATCGGTCCTGGAAGGGATCCCCTGAAATTGGACCCATTTTTTCAACCGTCGATAGCGTATTTCAATTGCAGCGATCCAATCGCTGACGATCCAAGATATGTTGCTGTGGAAGCCAGGGGTTGCGACCTGAGAGGACACGTGTATGGTGTTGTTAGGGATTCGCGAAACGGTTTTGGTGTGAAGGACATCAAGGTTGGGTGCCAGCTGATGGTGGCTACTTTTGGTGGTGTGGGAGAGCACAAGTCCAACGGAGCAGTTTCGTATGGTGAAATCTTAAAAATGCTTTCACAGGGATTTGAGCTTTCTTGGTTGTATGTTATCTGTGAAAATCAATGCGGAAAGGGAATAGATTGCAGCGTTGTTGATGAATCCACAGATGAAGTTCGGTGTGGCCAGAAAGAATGCCGTTATATCTACGAACAACCTAACTCAGTCACATACCAATGCAGCGGCGGTAATGACACCTTTTTTCACTTCCTCTATGTGTCTATAATTGGTTAAATTGTTATTTTAGTTTGTTTCATTCATAAAAATATTGTTTTGCGTAATTATTTATAGCTATTAGTTAATAAAAGGAATTTTCTCTATAATAAATTTCGAAATGGGTTTTAGATTTAGCCCATTTTATTATGAAAATTTTCTTTATCACCACAGTCTATTTTATTAATTTTATTGTTTATATAAAAACTATTTACGATAAATTTAGTTATCCTTAAATATTTAATTATACTAAAATTTAATAAAAATGTTTATTATGTAATTATTTTTTCTAAATTATTTTTTAATAACTTTAATGAACATTTTAATAATTATTTTTATTTCAATAGTTGTTATATTGTCTAATTTTAAATTACATTTTTATTTTTTATTATTATTATAAAAAAAAAAAGTGATACACATGTGAACATATTGTGTTTATGTTCCCATTGATATTGATATAGACATGTGTTTTAATAATTGATTTAGTGGATCGGCCACTAGTCTACCTATGAAGTTGGACAGGACAACTTGTCAATTGAATACCGGTTCACCTAATTTGTGAATAGCTCCCACAAGTCAATCTGTCCAATTTATAATAATAATAATAATAATAATAATAATAATAATAATAATAATAATAATAATAATAATAATAATAATATAATAATAATAATAAAATTTCAAAAATTTATTTTATAACATTCATTTAAATAAACAAATTTATTAATAGAGAAAAGTATATTAATTAAATTTAGTCTACCTTTCATATAAATATAAATGTTTTTATTAATATTAGAAAAATTAAGTTTATAAGATATAGAAATGATGAAAACATATATTCTATTTTTTAGATGCTTAAAATCTTAACAAAATTATATTATAAAAAGAATTTTAATATAATTTTCTTAAAGAGTAGTGGTCCAATCAACTGTGCTCCGTATGGTCGGCTGAGTAGGCAAAGTAGCACTAAATGAAATGAAATTTCACCCCCATTATTTGATGATAGGTTAACAAGCTGGATAGTCTATCTTACATTGTTATCCATTCTTCTTTCTTTCACATTTTATGATGATATAATTAAATGAAAATTATAATATTCTCTCTTATAATTGAATAATTAAATTGAACTTTTTATTCACAAAATGATTAAAATAGAAGAAAAAATAATTTAGTTTTTGTATTTTCTTTATTTGGTAAGGAGACTTATTTGCATTTTAATATGTTTAATATTTTTTTATTTTTAGCACTCATGATATGTTAGGTATTTTTGTTTTATATACATCCACAACTTTTAGAGAGGGCTGGTATCATGTCACATAATTGAAGAGACCTCCCTCTTAAAAGTATTTGTATTCCTGTACATTCTTATTTTGTTGAGAGTAGCTTCATCACCATTGAATTAATCCTTCATTTTTTTTAGAAATAAATAAAATATAAATGGGAGCAAACTATATATTGAGAAATTAAATTTTTCAAAATGATTCAACTAAATTAAATATAGATTATATGATATTTTAAACAAAAATAAACTAAAAGAAATTATACAAATTGAATGAACTCTACGTTAGAGTGAATTCTAAACGACGACTTGTATTTATCAACACCAATCTATATTCGACGGGTGTTATTAAATATAGTTAAAAAATATGAAGGTCTTAAATATATAAATATATTCTGATTGGAAGTTTTAATTATAAAGTAAAATTATTCTGCACATGTGTTTATGTAAGATCTTACAAAATTCTCATAAATCTTCTTTTAGTTCCCTGAATTTCATTTTAATGTTTTTCAGGTAGTATTGCAGAAAACATAATTTCCGCAATAAGTAAGTTTCTATCCTTGTTTATTCTATTGTTCGGTTATTTTCCTTTATATATTTATACATAATCTAGTCCTTTACCTCCTTGTTCCTTAGATTCTACTGGTTTGGTTTTTATTCTTCCAGTTTGTTGACATCACAAAACTTTCTTGCAGTTTTATTTTGTATCGGTCTTTACAGAGGTAACTTTCTTTTCTTCCTATCATGTACCTTCGTTTCTATAATGATCACATTTATTATATTATTATCGCTGACAAGAAAACATTTATTATATTATTTAATACATTTTATCAAGATTAATTATATTTAAAATGTTGAAAACTATTTAAAGAGAACTAGTCTTTGTTTATCGTTCCATATAACCGTATTAAGTGTCATCTTGACCGTTTATACAGCGGTGCATGTACGTACTTTGACAGGGTCACTACTAAAAGAATTTATATTTTCTATTAATTTTGTTTTGAATTTTTTTTATAGAAAATATTTATAAATTGTTATAAAAAAAAATTGCAGGAAATTGCTGCTATTATTTTTGCAAAACATTTTGTATAAAACACTTTTCACAATAAATTTTGTAAAAAATATTTACGAATTTTATAATTTTGTAAAATAATTACTCACGAAGGAATTACATTCCAATTAAGATTCTTACAAAAAATAGTAAGAAAAAGTCTTTTCTTGCAATTCTTTTAAAAAATTTGCAAGAAAAATCTCATGTAATATAAGAGTTTTCAGTAGTGGGTTGAATGAGAAAATTAGTACTTTTTTCATTACATATTTCTTTTCCTTTGTGTATGATATGTGAGTGTGAGCTAGAGTGAGTGCCTTGAGTGAAGTGAGGTTATCAGTGTTAAGCGTTCCAACTCCAACATTGTGGTATTTAGAGCTAGGTTATAGAAGGAGTTGTGTGAAAGAGAGCATTATTGAGAGTGTGCATATGGCTGTTGTGGGTGTCATACCAAGGAGTCTTCTTGTTTTTTTCATGGGAAAGGATATGAAAATTGGTGTGTAAAGTTGAAGGCTATCTATGAGTTTCAAGAAGTGGATGAAATTGTGAAAAGAGGTTTCCAGGAACATGCTAAGAATGCCTCAGATGATCAAGAACAAACATACAAGGTGAATAAGAGACTAGATTTCAAGGCTAAGGTGTTGTTGTATCAATGCATCTCGGTAAATATTTTTCAGAAGATCTCACAAGCTGCCATTGCAAAGCAAGCTTGGGACATGTTGAAGAAGGCGTATGGGAATGCAGGAAAAACCAAAAAGGTGCCTTTGCAATCCTTGCGGAGACAATTTGAATTTCTCTCCATGACTGACCAAGAATCAATATTTGAAAATTTTAACAAGATTCAAGCACTTGTTAATTCTATGCTTGTGTATGATGAGGTTGTAGAAGACATGAAGATTGTGAAGAAGGTGGTTCGAATGTTAACTCCAAGTTTTTATCATATAATTGTTGCCATAGAAGAATCAAAAGATCTGGGTGCTATAACTGTTGAGGAATTGTAGAATCCTTTGGAGGCACATGAGTTGATAATCGTTAATAGAAAGAACAATGAGAAAATGGTAGAACAAATCGATCCATAGCCAAGCATAAGTGATGACCCTCATTTCACGTGGTGGCTGGAACAAGGAGGCTCCACGGCTTGGATGCAGCGGAAGAAAGTGCAGAAAGGTGTTTTCGGTGGTAGTGATGAAGGAACTCTAAGAAGGTTGGGTCAATCTTAAAGGAGGAAGGCTAGAGGAGATTCTTAAAGAAGCTTTTGCTATGTGACTCGAAGAATGTTTTATGGAATGATCTCAACAGCATAACATTGCACATTCAAGAATGATTTTACAAGAGGTGGAGGCTTTCATTTATAATAGAAGGCAAGCTCCAAATGCAAGCTAAATGTGCATCGAAATGGGTTGCAAATGTAAGCTAAAATTGGCGCCAAAATCTCCTAGATCCACAATTCTCGGATCATTAGCCACATGGCATGGTCACACTTACCTCATTTACAACATGTGCTAAATGTGCAACGCATAGACAAGCTAGCAACATTCTCAGCCTTGACTTTTGAATTTGGGCTTGAATGGATCCAATTTCAAAAGCTAGGTGAGTTATGATCCAATTTAAATCTACATTAATGGATTAGGACAAGCTCATCAAATCTTGATATGTTCCTTGACCCATGAAAATAGCATTTAAAGCCCATTGGGCTCTTGAAGTTTCGTCTCTTGTATTCTTCTCAGCTTGCTTCTAGTGATTGGGCCTATGGTTAGGCCCAAATCATCATCTCCTCCTTCTTGAAGAGGATTTGTCCTTAAATATAGAGGGTCATTATCTTCCTCATGCCCACCTGCAAAAGGAATTAAATCAGTCACATTAGCGATGGTATGCACTCCATATTCCTTAGGAAGGTCTAATTGATATGCATTGTTGTTGACCTTCCTTAGGATTTGGAAAGGACCATCTCCACAAGGGTTAAGTTTGGACTTCCTTCGTTTAAAAAACCTTTATTTTCTTAAATTATGTCAAACTAGATCCCCTTCATTAAAGATGACCTCTCTTCTCTCTTTAATATTATACTTAATGTCTCTCTCAGTTTGGTGTTGTATTTGTTGTCTAATCTTTTCATGCAAATCCTTGACAAAGTTAGACTTAGACACCCTTTCTTTATGAAAAAAAAAATCAAAGAAAGTAGGTAAAGGTACTAAATCCAAGGTGTCAAAGGATTAAACTCATATTGAACCTCAAAAGGAGAGATTTTAGTAGTTATATGAACTACTTTATTATATGCAAACTCTATATGGGGAAGGTACTCATCCCAAGATTTATGATTACCCTTCAAGTCACTCTCAATAATCTAGGCAATGATCTATGAACTACCTTTGTTTGCCCATCTATTTGTGGGTGACAAGTGGTAGAAAAATTCAACTTAGTCTCGATCTAAACTATAAGGTCCTCCTAAAGTGATTAAAGAATTTAGTATCCTTATCAAACACAATAGTGCATGGTAATCCATGAAGTTTAACCACATCTCTAAAGAAGAACTTTGCTATATGACTTGTATCATCTATCTTGTGGCATAGTATAAAATGAGCCATTTTACTAAAGCGGTCCACCACCACAAATTTAAAATCAAACACCCTAGCAGTTCTTAGAAGTCCTAGGACGAAGTCCATGCTTATGTTCTCCCAAGGGGTAGAACCAAGAGGAAAATGAGTATAAATACCATGAGACATTGATTTTGACTTTGCTTATATGTAATACACTTATAGCAATGCCTTTGGAAATTCCTCTTCATATGGGGCCAAAAGAATTTTTCCTTAAGGATACTTAGAGTCTTATCTACCCCAAAATGTCTCATAAGTGCTCCTTCATGCATTTCTTCAATTAGGAGTTTTCTATGTGAACCTTGGGAAATGCAAACCTTTCCTTCTTTAAACAAATAACCCCCATTCATCAATGTGATCAAATCCAAGAATTTGGGCTCCAAGTTTTGCAAAAAGTGTGTGCCTTCTTGACAAAACATCAGCCACTATATTTGTTTTGCCCTTCTTGTGTTTGATTACATAGGGAAATTGCTCAAGATACTTTATCCATTTAACATGCCTTTTGTTGAGCTTATGTTGACTCTTCAAATACTTAAGTGACTTATGGTCACTGTGAATGACAAATTCCTTGACAACAAGATAATGCTCATAAGGTTGAAGGGCCCTCATAAGGACATACATTTCCTTGTCATATGTGGGATAATTGAGAGAAGCGCCATGTTTATTTTCACTAAAACATGCAATTGGATGACCTTCTTGCAATAATAATGCACCTATGCCAATTCCCAAGGCATCACATTCTAGTTCAAAGGTTTTTGCAAAGTGTGGCAAAGCTAGAATGGGTGCCTTGGTCAATCTTTCTTTTATTTATTGAAAAGCTTTTTCATGTTTTTCCACCAAACAAATGTTACATCTTTCTTCACTAAGTCATTGAGTGGTGAAGCTAGACTAGAGAAATTAGGAACAAACCTTCTATAAAAGTTTGTCAAACCATGGTAGCTCCTAATTTCTCCTACACTTTTGGAAGTAGCCCATTTTGGATGGCCTTGATTTTCTCAAGATCCATATGAACCCAACTTTTATTGACCACAAAACCTAAAAAGACAACACTATCAATACAAAAAAAATACAATTATCTATATTACCAAACAAATGATTAACCCTAAGAATGGAGAAGACTAACCTAAGATAACATACATGATCATGCAAACTCTTACTATACACTAAAATATCATCAAAATAAACTACAACAAATTTACCTATACAATCCCTTAAGACATGATTCATGAGTCGCATGAAGGTGCTTGGTGCATTAGTAAGGCCAAAAGGCATCACTAACCATGCATATAATCCAAACTTAGTCTTGAAAGAAATTTCCCACTTATCACCTTCTTTAATCCAAATTTGGTGATAACCAACCTTAAAATCAATTTTGGAAAATATTATGAACCATGCAATTCATCCAACATATAATCTAGCCTAGGGATTGGATGCCTCTACTTTATTGTAATATTATTGATGGCTCTACATTCATACCAAATTCTCCACTCTCCATCTTTCTTAGGAACTAATAAAACTTGCAAAGCGCAGGGGCTAAGATCTTTTTAATCCAACCCTTATCCAACAAGTCTTCTACATAAGCATTTATCTTCTTTGTGACTACACGTAAGGGATATCTTCAACATATAACTCACACTGATTTGTTACACCTATGTAACTATGATCTGCTAAAGGATCTACAACAACACATGACGCTTTGGTGCTCATTTGAACAACCTTAGAAAATGTATAAGTTGTTCCCTGAGTTTCGACTAAGAATGAGCAAGGGACTATAAATTCTCATCAATCTCTTGCTTCAAGGATTGCCAAATTTGATTATGTTTTTTTTAAACTACATATCAATTTTATGTAAGGCATCCTGAGTGCAAGATTTGAGAGTTCTTAATGGTGGTGGGCTGAAGTAATCTCAAAGTCCCCATGCCGCACCAGTTTTGCGCACACATCTTGGGCTCTTCGATCTTACTTTGACCATCATCAAAATATCATCTCGACCACGAAGAATAAATGAGCCTTATGTGCAAACTAAGAAGTCATTTTTCTGATCTGGTGTGAGCAACCTTTCACATCACATAGTGAGGAAAATGATATAAAAGGGTAGTAAACTCTAGCCTTGTTGCCTCTGTTTATGCCTTCTCGAGGCAATCCTCTAACAAAGTATACACCCTCATGATAGTAAGTGGGGTGTATCATTTAGTTTTTGTCGTTCTTGGGCAGCCAATCTCTTTTCCTACAACACAAAATAAAAAATGAGACAAGAAAAAGTGTAAATATAAATTTGTTTCACTATAACAATTGTAAAAAACTAACTTGCTAAAAATCATCAAACCAACTAACATGAAATTGCATCAAATCCTCCTAGTTGATCTAGTACTTGACACAGGGACTATATTGATCTTTAAGCTTTCTAAATACATATTCTTGTGTTAAGAAATTCTTAAAGTCACTCAATTTGGTGGCAATGGCAGATAAGATCATATTTCTTACAACCTTCATGTTGGGAATGTCAAAATTTTGTTGTACAAACAAACATTAATCAATTTCATATAAATGTAGATTAATAATGAAATTAACTAATATGATGTTAACATATATGAATATCCTACCATATGAGGTTCTACTTTGCCTTTTCAACCTCATCCCATGTAGGAATGGCAACAGAAACATATCATCAAGTTATAAGTCCCAAATAGCCACTAAACTTAGCATCATTTGGACATGACAACTTACCCCAATGAGTATCCATGTCAACCCGTAGTTATATGAGGCAACTAGGTCACAAAGCTTTTTTTGCTTTTCAATCTATAGTCTGTCATAATTGAAAAATAACGATCTAAACTATGTTTTTTCCAATATATTTTTTAAAATGTACAATGTACAAATTACCTATAATTTAATCTAATATTTAAAACAAACTAATGACTTAGTTCTGAATTCACTCCTACAAACTAAAATATTAATTAGTCGTTATAATTTTTACTATTCTTATATTTTTAATTTTAATTTTAAGCATTCAATAATTAAATTTAAGCAATTGAAATTTAATTAAATATTCAAAATTTAAATAACATAGACTAGGATGAATAAATATAATAAAATGGAAATATTCATATGTTCCCATGATTGAGATCCCTAAAAACAATGGCAATATCATGTTTAAAAACAAAATGGATGTTTAAATTGCTTACCTCATTGAAGAATCCAACCATTTAATGACATCAAAGTTTGGTCCCCAAAGTTAAAGGAATAAGAAAGGATAAAATTTTAGTTGAAACCTACAAGAAAGATATTATGAAGGACTTTAAGGTCGGGAGATCTAGTCTATCAATGAGTTTAGTTAATTGTATAAAAGATCATAACACTACCTTCAATTCAAAAATCTAAGTCAATGATTTTTGTGAATCTTTCTCTTTAGATATTGCCAATCTCACTCATCTTCCAACTCTAATCATCTTCTCATAAGTGAGTCCTTTCTCCCACATTTGAACAATTTAATTGATGCATAATTTTAACATTGTTGTGAATAGTTGTTATTAATTGTAAACATTCTGACATAATGATAAAAATAAGAAATATTTTTCAACACAACTATAATAAATTTTTTAACCATGCAGGATTGATGCAAATTTTTGGCTTGAATAAAGCTACAGGATATGATGGTGATATCGTAGCTGCCATGGGAACAAGTGTCGGAAGGTATATCTTTCCGTACTTTATAATACGATTTATATTTGGTGTGGTAGCTTTTGTTGTGTTGTTAATATATAAATGGGGAAAAAGACATAAATCAAAGTATGAAAATATTGAAACTTTTCTACAAGAAAACACCCTCGCTCCAATAAGGTACTCATATAAAGAAATACAACACATGACTAGGGGTTTTAAGGAAAAGCTAGGTCAAGGTGGATTTGGCTTGGTATACAAAGGAAAGTTGCGTAGTGGGTCATTTGTTGCGATAAAGATATTGAGTAAATCAAAGTCTAATGGACAAGATTTCATTAGTGAAGTTGGTACTATTGGAAGAATACATCATACAAATGTGGTGCGACTTATTGGATTTTGTGTTGAATCATCAAATCATGCTCTTGTTTATGAATTCATGCCTAATGGTTCTCTTGATAAATATATTTTTTCCAAGCAAGATGTTATCTCTTTAACTCATAGACAAATATATGAGATATCTCTTGGAGTGGCTCGTGGTATTGCTTATTTGCATGAAGGTTGTGACATTCAAATTTTGCATTTTGATATCAAGCCACATAACATCCTTTTGGACGAAAACTTTGTCCCAAAGGTTTCAGACTTTGGCTTGGCAAGACTTTATCCTACAGACAAAAGCATTATCACTTTGACTGATGTTAGGGGAACACTTGGATACATGGCACCCGAGTTATTTTATCATAATTTGGGAGGAGTATCATACAAGGCAGATGTTTATAGTTTTGGGATGCTTTTGATGGAAATGGCAAATAAGAAAAGAAATTTTAATGCACATGCAAATGATTCAAGTGAGTTTTTTTTCCCTCTTTGGATATATGATCAATTGAGTGAAGAAAATGAGATAGAAGGAGAAAGTGGTACCAAGCAAGAATACAAAGATGAGATAAAGAAGATGTTTTTAATAGCATTATGGTGTATACAATTAAAGTCAAGTGATCGTCCTCCCATGAACAAAGTAGTGGAGATGTTGGAAGGAGAACTTGAGAATATTGAAATGCCTCCAAAACCTTCCCTCTTTCATATAAATGATCACAAAAATAAATCCTATGAAACCTCTTCAAATGATGACAGTGGATGGACAAGTTATACCGAGGAAAGCATTGTTCATACTTCTTCTGAATATTCTACTTGATATTTGTAATGATTAATAAATACATTAATTCGATGCATGATGTTTCTTTTAAAAGACATTGATTACTTATTTTATTTTTGCAATTTAAAGTTGATTTAACAAGTGAAGATCTCACGTTCTAAGTAGTATTACGGATGTAAATATAACATACATTTTACTGATTCAAAAGTAATTTAAAAAATAAAAATAAATAGTAACTATCTGTTTTGTTTGTTAATTGTCCAAGTCACCAAATACATGATTTATACTAACTTTCTACTATGCAAGAAAAATAAATTTAAATGAAAGAAGTTCTTATCATACCAATTGAAAATATCTTTGTATTCGTTGATTAGATTTTAAGTTATCGTTTTTCTGACAAGTTCTTTGAATATACTTACCAACAACATTATATTTTGTTATACTCATCTTTTTTGTTAATTATAGCAGCTATAACAGCCATTTTGAATAAGCGTTAACCTTCATTTGCTGTACGACCACTTTCATCTAACTCATGGAATTATATATTGAAAAAAATATCTTTTCATAACTTATTTTCAGAGTATACTAGTGTTTTCAATAACATAAATATATTTTGAAACTAACAAAGCGGGATAAAAAATATATAAACGAAAGTAAAAAATTAATGTGGGAAACACTTACAAAAATAACTTTAAATTCGAGATGAAATCATAATATGGATAGAAATTTATTATTGCGGTACATTATGAGGAAATTTTGATACAAATGAAAGCCATGGATCAATATATATATATATATATATATATATATAT
>Ga0209589_1007868_pt1 | contig 16896 bp, 4 predicted proteins | sample CowpeawhiteBW_FD_187525 | JGI IMG/M metagenome (GOLD analysis project Ga0209589, IMG submission 187525) | Root nodule microbial communities of legume samples collected from California USA - Cow pea white BW (SPAdes) (version 2) | ecosystem: Host-associated > Plants > Roots > Nodule | place: USA...
TTTGCCTCATCTATTGCTTCTATTTTGTGTAACACAAACTTTGTCTCTCCATCTGTTACATTCATTCACAATTCAGAGTTAGATAATATTATTAATGGAGATAGAGATAATAAGAGTGAAGATGTTACATACCCTCAAGGAAAGAGATCTTCTTGATGGTTCCGGGGCCACCGTTGCCCTCCACGATTTCAACACTCTTGAAGGAATCAACCGCCTTTGGGACGATGTTGTCGGCGTCTTTCACAAGAGCTTTGTAAAGGGTGGCAGGAGCCACAGGAGAAGTGGTTTCGTCTTCGAATGTGAAAACGGCCATGCTTAATGAAACTGAGATGGAAGAGAATGGAAAAGTGTATGAATAGAAGAAGATATTTGGCTGTGTGGGTATTTGGCAGAGGAGTGGCCTCTATTTATAAGCACAAACTTTAGTTTCACTGTGTTTCTTTCTATGAATATTATTGACTGAAGCTGACACAAGGATTTTTAGGGCCATTCTCTGTTCTTCGTTTACTACGAACATTTTTTAAATATAATAATAACAATAATAAATAAACTCTTTGATATATTTCATTTTTACATAATAAAAAGTTATAATATTAAAAAAAAAGTTATCTATTATAATTTTTTATTTATAATAACAATTATTTTAGTAATTTATAGTTTTATTTTGTAAATTAATATTTAAATTGATTTATTATAGTAATTAATATTTTTTTTCATTCAAATTATCGTTAAAATTGGTTGTCAGTAAGAAATTATTTTAAAATATAAAATAAAAATTATTAAAAGACTAAAATATACTTAATTCAATTATATTAAGGGTTAAATATGATTTTTGACCTTCAACTTTTAGTGAAAATTAGAATTAGTCTCTCTTGAAAATTTTGAACCAATTTAGTCTCTTATCTTTAGAAATACATATATTTCTCGTCTTTTAAACCAATTTTTTAAGTTTATTTGATGTTTCAAATGCATTTTTCAACTAACATGAGAGAGTGAATATGTGTCAAACGATGTAAACAAACTAAAATATTATAATAAAATGGGTTGAAAATGTTAAATAAACTTAATAAAATTTGGTTAAGATGACTAAATTCACGCATTTACAGAGTTAAGGGACTAAATTGGTTCAAAATTTTCAAGAGAAATCAATTTTAATTTTCACTAAAAGTTGAAGGACAAAAATATATTTAACCCTTATATTAATTATTGGTAAAATTCAAATAAAAAATTTATGAAATTAATGTTGTCATTATTAAAAATATGATTTTTTATCATATTAAAAACTAAATATGTTAATATAAACCAATTATTTTTTAAAAATATTTAGTATAAATATATGAAAGCATAAAGTCCAATTTCTTATCTAAGAACTTCTAGAATGGCGGCTTCCCATTCTTAAATTTCTCCGGGCTGCGGTTGTGTTACTTGCTTTGTCAACAATGCATAGTTTTGTCACAATAGAGTAATTTTAGTCCATTACGTCTTAAGCTTTTCTCATTAGGGTTTTATATAAAATGGCTGATTTTAATTTCTTAATCTACTTGGTTCTTTTAGTTTCCTAATTGTAAGATTTTTATTCCTCTTATGCATTATTCTGGTATTTAAATCCCATTTAATAATTTAAAATACAGACTAAAATCACATAAGCTTTAGTGACACTAATTTAAAAATGTAAGTCTATATAATTTCATGCTAATCTTTTCTCTTAGATTCCGATGAATATCCCAAAAAAATTATAATTGTTTCGTAATACTAAAATATAATTTTTTAAATGAGTTCTAATTACACTGATACAGAAGAAAATATAATTTTTTACGTCTTATGTACATCAAACTTAATTGTAATGGTGAAAAACTTAAATTTATATTTAAGTATAAAATTAAATTTATTTATGTTTATGTTTATATATATATATATATATATATATATATATATATATATATATATATATATATATATATATATATATATATATATAAACGTCCCGATCTAATAAAATAATTTTAATAAATAAAATGTCGCATGTTTATAATACAGAAATAGAACATCGATAAAGTATATCAGAATTAACCTTTTACCGTTATCTATAATATACGGAAAGGAAGAGTAGTAATGCATAAAACAAGGCCATAAGCTTAAGTCAGACATGAAACAATTTAAATTGAGAATGTTCACAGAGCAAAAAGTTGCAAAATAAAACAAATCGACAAAAGGTGCTCAAAAGAACATTAGCTACCACGTCGAAGACTAGACAACAACACCACCACCATCTGAACGATCCCAAGGAATTTCCATGTCTGCTCACACCAAATATCTGGTGATCATTGCAAAAAGGAAAAGTCAAACAGAGAACACAAACAGAGAGAAAGGGGTAAGTTAGAAATAAAATAATAATAATTTTCATCATATATGTATATAGACAAATTTTTAAACAATCATTCAAGGCATGTGAAGTCAAACAAAGTAAGACCCTCAAACTCAATTATCCGGATTATGCATTTGATATAAAATTCTAAAGGAAGTATGCACATGCTGGTTTCTAAACTCTTCAGAGTGTAGACACAAGGGGTTGTCACCTAACCACACATAAGGTTAATCACTTTATGCCTTAGGCCCAAACACGTCCCAAGACTAGGATCTCCTGCCACTCTCACCATATACTGCATTCTACTCTATATGAGTGTGAACAATTATCAGAGTTCATAATACCTTCCTTTATCTAGACATCTTCTATACCAAGACATACACTAACCATACCATCACCAAGAATTTCCCTCAAAACTCTTTCGTCATCAACATTCCACATGTTATCTATAATAATTATCATTCCATGCTACACACATCAAGTACAGGTCTAAAAAAATACCACATCATTCATGCATTGCTTCATACATCATGTTTTTAACATTAACTCAGTCAATCACAAGAGAAAATAAGGAATTAAAATTCTGCAGCAATTCTCGATTAAGCTAGACTGATCTCACTTAAGCAAACTGATATCGCTTAAGCTAGACTGGTGTATCGCTTAAGCTAGAAATTCTCACTTAAGCTAAAATTCAAACAGGAAGTAAAGTGGAATTATGCTATTCTCGCTTAAGCTAGAAATTTACGCTTAAGTTAGACTAATCTTGCTTAAGCTAGAAATTTTCGCTTAAGCTAAACTGATCTTGCTTAAGTTAGAATTTGCTTAAGCTAGACTGATCTCGCTTAAACTAGAAATTTTTACTTAAGCTAGAATAATCTCGCTTAAGTTAAAAATTTTCACTTAAGCTAGTCTGATATCGCTTAAGCTAGAAATTTTTTCTTAAGCTAGACTTATTTGAGTATGATTTGTGTTAATACTATGTGAAGAAATTTCATTTGCTTTATTTGTTTTGTTACAGTCAAATTATAATTTCACTAGCTCACCCTTGTGTTTTTAAAGATGTGGTTTCCACCTAGTGGTTTCCACCTACGATGATCGTATATTTATATCAATATGCGTGAGTAAAGGGTCTTATAGGTAGTATTGAGAGTCAATAACGAGATTGTGAGTTGGTGAATAGGAATGAACGCAGGTATATATGTATATACCTATACCTAGTATCAGTAGCACCTCATTGATATTAAATATCTTATTTTTGAAAAATCAACTTATAATTTGGAGGACTGTGAATACTCAGTATATAGATTTACATTTATGTGTTGTTGATTATTACTTATGTAATTATTTAAATTGGTATAATCATATACTAATTTGGGTCGTTACAAATGTGATAGATTAAAAAAATATAATAGATAAAATTTAAATTTTACTATTAAACTTATAATAAAAAAAATAAATAATTTTTAAATAAGTTTAATGATATTTTTATTATTAGTATTATATATATATATATATATATATTATTAATTATTATATTATATGTATTATTATTATATATAATTTTTATTAATTATTATATTATACATATTTTTATTATTATATATTATTCTTAATAATTATAATTATATACACGTATAAATAAATATTATCAGTATTATATATATATATATATATATATATATATATCGAAAAAAGATTATAAAAATAAAAGTAGTATAAATCTCTTCAAATCTTTACACAGCTAAAGAGATGAAATTTGAGATTCATCCTCCAAATTCGTCTCTTCTTTTCCATTTAAATTATGTTAAGGAATATAAATTTTACTTTCGATCCATCCTCACAAATCCGCTTGTTGTTATTATCCATTGAAAATGAATAGAACATTCAAGTGAACAGAGCGTAAAAGTGAATATTCATTCTATATTTATTAATTAAACTCTTATTGTTCATTTGGTTATAGGGAAAGAAATAAAAATGAAGAAGATAAGCTTACTTTATTTTGTTTGATAAAAAAAGAAAAACTAAAAATTAATACAATTTTTAATTTATTCTTCGTATTTAATTAATTTTTTAAATTTTATTTTGCTTTTCACTCCATTGCTTCTTTTAATTCATTCTATTTCAAATTTTTAATATAATTATATAACATCTTCCCAATGAAATTGATCTAAATCACATTATTATTATATTATTTAAATATTTTATTATACACGTTTATATTTTAAGTAACAAATAATACATGTTAAACTATAAAACCTTTATGTAAGATATTTTTGTTAGGCGCATTTCAAAGAAAAAAAAGACAAAATGCGATGAATTATAAATAACATGTAATCTAGAAAATCTTATAACAATTAAAGATAAAATAATTTGATAGAGTATAAGTGAACGTAAATCTCACTATTCTTTTTTTTTTAATATGATATCAAAATTCTGAGTCAAAATCTATTATAATAATTTTTTATAATTAAATTAAATTTAAAATTCACTTTTTAATAGGAAAAAAAATGAGTTTGTCTAATAAATTAAAGAACTTTGTAACTTAATTAATTAAAAGGATAAGTTTGACTAAATTTTTGTTCTTCTCCTCCGTTGACAATATTTCAAGTGTAATTACCAAAATTATAAAATTACGCTTTTACAAATTATCCATCAAAATTAACATTTCACACCTAAAACAAGATTACAAAGAATTGAAATTAAAAATACAATCACAACAAATTTTGATATAAATATGTGTGGAATACCCTCCCTCTTAATAAAAAAATAGCCAGGAAAGTTAAGAAAGAATGTTATAATGTTATATAGATAAATAACAATTTTAAAGTTTCGTTTCTGATGTCTTTAAATAATGATTTAATATAAAAGTATTTCGTTCCTGTAAACAATCGCCATCGTTGAACTTCTAAATGCTGCGCCATCATTGAATTGAATTGAATGTGACGTATTTCTTTATGATTTAATATAGAAGTGCTATATATTTATTTATTCATAAACTTCTCTCAATATGAATGCTTCAAAGTCACAAGATTTTGACAAACAAAGTTACTATTTAACATTACATAAAAATGATTGAAATATTATACAGATTAACCATGTGAAAAAAAATAATGTTTAAAAATTGTAAGATACAGACATATACGTTGTTTATAAATAGTACACATTGCAACTTTACCACTGAGTTTCAAATTTTCACAACCTTCGAAAACTTCCAACTTTACCCCTCAGCCAACTCAAATCTAATATGTAAAATACGTTACATATTACAACATTTCTTTATCATAACGGATTATGTAAAAAAAATTTAACATTGGTTTTGAGTTAGATTTCACCTTGCAACATCATAAAATGCATCAAATATATATATATATATTTTTCTCAACTAAGCAATTGTAAAATTTTCTTAAAATCAATAGATATTAAAATTCATTAACAAATTCTAAAATTTCATTACTATTTCAACTATTAATTCATCCCATTTAAATTAATTAAAAAAACACTTATACAAAATGTAACTAAATGGATCATAAAGTCATTCTAAGGTAACCGATACCTTTATTTTTCAATATATCAAATTACTAATTGTTAAAAAAAAAGGTGTAACAAACATTGTCAATAAAAAAAAAACATATAATAACTAAATCTAATTTTTTTAAACTAATAATAGGCTAAAAACATAATTATATAATTAAATAAAGAATCATGTTAGTTACTGGTCCTGAATTTGTAACCTCGTAAATGAAAAGTATATTATAAAATATTTCTATATTTAATAAACTACAGAAGTGTTATATATATATATATATATATATATATATATATATATATATATATATATTTCGAAGCAGTATGAGTTAAAACCTATTAAAGTGAATCTTCCAACTCAAAATTTTAATATGAGAGTTATAAGTTATCTTTTTCAAGTCTATTATACTGAAATAGTTACACTGATATTTGATTTTCAACCTAAATAATATTAAAGGAGGAAAAAGTGTTGATAGAAGGAGGAGATCACGACAATGGGCAACGAGCCATGGGAATCCAACATGGAGTAATTTCAAGTTCTATATATAAATAAATTCACTGCATAAACATTAAAGCAAAAACAAACTTCAAGTGATATTAAGTAATACTTTCCTTTATTATAACTTATTGGTTGATGTAGTGGATACAAAGATAACCTTACAACAAAACTTAACTTAAACACTGTATGTTGAAAGCCAATTTTAAGATAAACACACAGGGAAAGACGCAGGTAATAATTCAAGCGTTGGCCAAAAGGTAAGCCTCGATGACCTTGAAAAGAGCATCACTCTTGGCTTTACCAGCTTTGAGTTCATCTTCGTTGGGTGGAGCATCTCCTTTGTTGTGGTATTTTATGCTCAGCTTCACCACAGAGCCTCCGTTGGAGCCATCACTGAGTTTGGTGTCGATTGTGATCTTCTCTGCAGTGTCTGGCAAGGCAGCACCTCCAACAATGCTGTAGCTGTATCCCAAGTTTGCCTCATCTATTGCTTCTATTTTGTGCAACACAAACTTTGTCTCTCCATCTGTTACATTCATTCACAATTCAGAGTTAGATAATATTATTAATGGAGATAGACAAAAAATGAGTGAGGATGTTAGGTACCCTCAAGAAAAGAGATCTTCTTGATGGTTCCGGGGCCACCGTTGCCCTCCACGATTTCAACACTCTTGAAGGAATCAACGGCTTTTGGGACGATGTTGTCGGCGTCTTTCACAAGAGCTTTGTAAAGGGTGGCAGGAGCCACGGGAGAAGTGGTTTCGTCCTCGAATGTGAAAACGGCCATGCTTAATGGAACTGAGATGGAAGAGAATGGAAAAGTGTATGATATGAGAATAGAAGGAGAAGAAGATGTTTGGTTTGTGGGTATTTGGCAGAGGAGTGGTATCTATTTATAAGCATTTGGTGTTACTGCGTTTACCAAGATTTTGAGTTGAAAGTTAAATATTATTTATTTGATATGTTTGTGAGGTATTGCGATTTGGGAGCTTTGAAATTAAAGATAAATGGTATGTACATGTTAGTTTGAACGTTCAACTATGACGTGGATAATTTGATAGTTTATATGAAAGAAGTATATAAAATTGGCAGCCATGAAAAAATTAACAATTCTTTATAGACGACCTTCGAGATGTTGTTGAAGTAATTAGAGTGTGGTATTTTCATCGAGGTGATGGTGGAGAGTCCCAGGGTAATGGAGACGATGAAGGAGAACTCCATTGCATCGAACAGTCCAACCAACCAGAAAAATGGGACACGTCAAGAAGTGTTGGGCCTCATGCAGTTCTTGTTATCGTGCAAAAACATTTCCTCCCTTACATTAATATCTTCAAATATAATACCATTCAAAACTTAAAAAACAGCAATCTAAAGCAAAAAATTTTCTCATTCTTCACGTCAAGAAGTGCAAGTACTGTAAACAAACTTTTATTATATATATATATATATATATATATATATATATATATATATATATATATATATATATATATATATATTTTGTTGGTTCTCAAGTGGATAGAGTTGGTTTTATAATTGTCATCACAACTCAATAGGTCTCTTAGGTGTATGGGGGACTTGGGTAGTTGTGTGTCATGGAAAGGTTTGCAATTTTTGTCAGAAAAATTGCACTATGAAGGGTTTGCAATTTTGGTCCACAAAAAATTGCACTTTGGTGATAATACCTATTGTTGAGTTTGTGGATGTAGGCCTTGAGGCGCCGAACCACATTAAATTTCCTGTGTGCTTTTATTTATAATTTTTCTGCTCTTATTTGTAGGTGTGCTTCCGCTTGAAGAGATTATTTTTAGTACGTGATTTTCCAACAGTGGTATCAGAGCTGAGGTTTTGACCAAGGGCTTCTAATCAAGGGAGGAAGAGGAGCAATTTGGCATACTGACCAGAATCAATGCCCTTAGAAGAGAGTGGAGTCCGTGTGTAGCAAGATACTCCCAGATTTTCGGAGGAGGTTCTAGTTGGTGCTCACATGGCCCGTGAGTGATGTACGATGAAGATCTCATCTGTGTGAATCGCAGTTTGCGACATGTGCGTGGAGGAAGTGCTCTGGGGCTTATAGATTTACTCTGGTTGTTGCATCCAGTGGACTGAGATGTTTGGTAACATTGGATCTGCATGGTGAGGGTGGAGCTCGAGATCTCCAATGGTGGTGTTTTACATAGCTCACGCGATGCTTCCTCAACAATGGGTATTGCGTTGTTGTGTTGTGGCAGTGTCGTGGCTTGATCAAGGTGGTGTTGATGATGGATTCTCCTTGAGTATCAGAGAATTGTTAGTGACAATGATGTGAAAGTTGTTGACAACGAATCTGATGTGCAAGGTGATGAGGGTCGATGATGAAGAAAGATTGTCATCGTTAACAGTGGCGGAACTTGGACAAAAAATTTGGGGGTGCCAAATTATATTTTTTATTTTTTTAGTTAAGAAAAAGCTCTTCATTCTCTCTTCATTTCTTCTACTTAAAACAAGCACAGATAATAGTAGAATTCAAAAAAAATATGATTATTATTCGTTATTATATCATGATACCAAACCATAAATACCATTTTAGATAAACTCTTCGTACCTCATCAATCTGATTTGGTGAGTATTGTGAAATTTGATGACACTTTTTCCGAATCGCGTTTTAATGAATTTTTAAATTCATTATATGTAACTCTAGAAACTTTAGAGATTTGTTTTTTATTGTTTGTCTTGAATTCTTGGTTCTCCCTAAATCTCTCAAGTTTAGTTAACGTAGATGCAATTTTTTTACATGTTTATCACAAATTTTCCTCCTTCAAAAAAAGAATTAATTCTTTTACTATTTATCATAATCATTCTAATATAAATTTATCATCTCTCCTGTATAAATTCAAAACTTTACAAAATTTATCATAGGTAGGAAAACACAAAATCCTTAAATTTCATAATTAAGGGTTATATTCTAACCTCCGTTTCTAATATATCTTTTTTGTAATTTTTTCTTCTCACACACTTTCATAATAACTTACATGGTAGAAAAATTTTATAACAAAAACAAAACCCTAATCTCTTTTATAAATCAATATTTCTATTACATTTTTTATTTTATTTTTTATTATTATTTTCCATAATATAAACTTAATATAAATAATATATAATTATAATTTAAAAAATATATATAAATATAATATTAAAAAAATTCCAAAAAAATTTTGGGGGAGCCGCGGCTCCCCCTGTCACTTTAAAGTTCCGCCGGTGATCCTTAATGAGTCTGTGTAGATCACCAATGACAAGAGTGGTTCAAGCAAATATATTGGATCACTGGTAGCAAGAGTGTGGTTCAAGCAAATTTGTTGACGGTGTGTCAAATGTTTGTTCCATAGTATGTGAAACTTTTTGGTGAAGGGAGGATATGTTGGTTCTCAAGTGGGTATTCACCAAAGTCCCACATCGAGTAATATGAAGAAGAGAGTAGTAGAAAAATACTATAAAAGTAAAGAGTTGGTTTTAGAGTTGTCACCACAATTCAATAGGTCTCTTGGGTGTATGGGGGACTTGGGTAGTTGTATGTCATGGGAAGATTTGCAATTTTTGCTAGAAAAATTGCACTATAAAGGGTTTGCAATTTTGGACTTGAGGCGCTGAACCACGTTAAATTTTCTGTGTGCTTTTATTTATAATTTTTCTGCTCTTATTTGTGGGTGTCCTTCTACTTGAAGGAATTATTTTTAGTACGTGATTTCCCAAAATATATATATATATATATATATATATATATATATATATATATATATATATATATATTGGCGTATAAGAAAGAGTTCATAAAAAAAATTAGAAACAACTTTTGATATAAAATATAAAATAAAGAGTTATGTATAGTCTAAAACAGTTTTTGACGTGTTAACACAGTTAAAAAGTTAATTGTATATAAACTAATAACATTATACTTAGAGATTTAATAACAAGGTCGTAACAATAAAAATGAGACATATATATTTTTGAATTAATTGACTAATGCACTATTAAAAAATAATTTGATCTTTTAATATTAAATATACATGTTAACTTGAGAATTGATAAAGTAAAAATTAATGAGAAATAGGTTATTTGGTAGAGATTGATGAGAATTTAATTTTTAAAACAATGAAAATTGTGATTTGATCTATACAAATATAAATAAAGTTCAGATAATTAGATTGTATTACCAAGACCTTTAGAATATTTCGTCTTCAATATATTATATTTATAAGGATTAGTTTGATATTAAGTTATATTTTTCAATAACTAATTTAAAATTAAGTTATAAATTCAGGGGTACCATCATATTATTATTAGGCTTGTACAAGTTAAATAATAGATATTTATAGTCTTTATTATCATTTGATTTGAATGAAATATAAAAATGTCTCATTACATAATAGTTATCAATGTTAATTGTGAAGCCATTTTTAAATTATATATTAGATCTTCAAATCAAATATGAATGTAATAAGTCATTGGTGACTGTATAATTGAAAGTCAAGACACAAGAAAAATTACTCAAGACGTCACAATTGGACAAATGGATCCAGATATTTTTTATATGTGAAATAAGTTCAGAAGAATGTATTATATGTACAGAGAAACTGTCCAGATACAGAAAAAGAATTGAGATACTTCTAGAACAAATAAAACTAAATGGTTTTATTACAATAATATTTTTTTCAACTCTAATTTGATATATATGATTTAAGGTTCTCTTAACAATATTTATGTTATTTTGGATGGAATTATTCAATACTTGATTTTGATTGTATCATAATAATTAACATGTTAGTGTAGTAATTTTAAATGTATTTTTTTTATTCATAAATAGTTTTTGTTCATGGTTGGGACAGTATATTCTTTATTTGTCGAAAAAGAAAATTAATATAAAAATAAAATAAAATTTAATCATTTGTAAAATGCTTGACAGAAACTAAAAACAACTCTCATAGAAATTTTGTACGTTGAAAACCATTTGTTAATAAATATGAGGAATACTTTTTAAAAATATTAATCAGTGATTTTAGATTGTTAATTTAAAGCAAAATATTGAAAACATAGACCGAAAAGCAAAATTAATACATAGTATAAATATATTTAATTGTGTAATGGTACTTCCTGAAAACTGGTTATAAAAAACCGTCCAATTCCTCCAACAAGGTGACATTTCTGATAAAAGAAACAGCATCTAGAAGGCGTCTTAAAAAAGCATCACAGGCTATCCGCGTCAAAGGAATAATTTGATTCACAATTTATTAATTATAAACCAAGCCAATATATCATTAACTGTATGATAGTAAAGACTGAAACTGTTATTGTAATTGTATAAAATGCATAAAAAAATGAAATGTTATATGTTAAAATATTTATTTATTAAACTTTTCTAAGAATATAAAATTAAGGATGAGTGGCAATAACATATCCTATGTCTTTTCCACTAAAGTATAAATATAATGGATTTTTAAATATATAAGAATATATAATAACGTAATGTTTTAAAAAATTACATAAAATTTTGAAATGACCAAATTTATTTGATTTAAGAAAACATGAGAGTCTTAGATAATCTGTGCACATCAGCAAACAAAACAGTCGGCATCGTTGATCGTTGAAACTGACGTGTATGCAATTTGTGTTGTTTGATTTTGAAAGTTTTCCAGACACGACATTTGACAAACAGAAAAAGATGAAAGTGATAATAGAAAAGTAAGAAAGAATAATACAGCATGACATACTATCTCTCAAGAAAATTGTTTATTGGGAGAGAACGACACTGCTAACAAAGAACCGCCAATGAGAAGCTTCATTCACACTTTCATGTGTTATGCTACCAAATGCTCTGAGCTATAAATAGATACCACTCCTCTGCCAAATACCCACAAACCAAACATCTTCTTCTCCTTATATTCTCATATCATACACTTTTCCATTCTCTTCCATCTCAGTTCTATTAAGCATGGCCGTTTTCACATTCGAGGACGAAACCACTTCTCCCGTGGCTCCTGCCACCCTTTACAAAGCTCTTGTGAAAGACGCCGACAACATCGTCCCAAAGGCGGTTGATTCCTTCAAGAGTGTTGAAATCGTGGAGGGCAACGGTGGCCCCGGAACCATCAAGAAGATCTCTTTCCTTGAGGGTACGTAACATCTTCACTCTTATTTTGTACATCTCCATTAATAATATAATCTAACTGTGAATTGTGAATGAATGTAACAGATGGAGAGACAAAGTTTGTGTTGCACAAAATAGAAGCAATAGATGAGGCAAACTTGGGATACAGCTACAGCATTGTTGGAGGTGTTGCCTTGCCAGACACTGCAGAGAAGATCACAATCGACACCAAACTCAGTGATGGCCCCAACGGAGGCTCTGTGGTGAAGCTGAACATAAAATACCACAGCAAAGGAGATGCTCCACCCAATGAAGATGAACTCAAAGCTGGCAAAGCCAAGAGTGATGCTCTCTTTAAGGTCATTGAGGCTTACCTTTTGGCCAATGCCTAAACTCAACAATATTTTTACCAAGGACTTTCATATATGATATACAGAGAGAGTTTTCTCTTGTGGAGTGTTTGCTTAACTTAATTTGGCTTATAATGTAAGATTGTTTCCCTATTTCCTTTGGCTTATACTTGTGAGAGCTGATATTTTGTATCTCAGTTTATCAATAAATTATAATAAAAGAAAGCATCACCTAATCTTTTATTTCTCTTTTATTCTCTATGACTATGAGAGCAAATCTGCATAGAATTAAAGGCATTACTTTAGTTAAAATATATACATTTGACATTCACTAAGAGATGATTGCAGCTTAAGTAATGTAAAATTTAATTTAACTAGTATTGTTTCAGCTTATATGGTCATAAATAATCATTTTAATGTTTTTGATAAATATTTTGTGGACAAAGTTACTGAATAGAATGAATTTTGTTTTGGAAGTTGTAAAAATAAAGTGATAAAGTTTTAAGATTTTTTTATTAAAAATAGTTGTTTCTCAAAGTTTGTCGAAATTTCATTTTCCTTTATAAAATCTAAAGAGCTCTAGTAATATAATTTTATTACCATTGAGCAAGTTCAGCTCCAAGGTAGCTTTCTGGGTCGAGGATGGAGACGCCGAGCGAAATTAAATGTTCTAATGTGTGAAAAATTAAGTTAGATTGATATATATATATATATATATATATATATATATATATATATATATATATATATATATATATATTCGAATTATATATGTAATGTGTGAATTGCGTGGGAAAAGATTGCACTGGGGTATCTTAGAAGGTCCGTAGGGGGTTATGTTATCGTCTCCAAGATTTTTTAAATTTTCTTTAAAAGTTTTTTTTTTTAATTTTTAGATTAATTTTTATTTTTTTATAAAATATAGTATTTAATATTAATAAATAAAAAATTAAATATAATGAAGAACAATAAAATTTATTAGGATATTTTTTTTGTTCTCTTAAGTTTCTCATGTATTGTATTTATTTATTACTCTTACATCTCTTCTTTTGTTTTTTATTTTAAAAAAGAAATAGAAAGTTAAACATAAACTCATTCATTTGCTATCTGTTCTCATCCGTTCTCTTATAAGATAAAAAGAAATAATTCTCTTTTTCTCTTGATAGAAAAATATTAGTTTGATATTTTATTTATTTTTTTCATCTTATGAGTTTTTTTATATATTTATTTTTTTATAAATATAAAAAGAAAAGTTATGTATTATAGTTTTTCATAATCATTTCTTAAGTGTGACTTGATTATCATATTTTCTCTTTTAGTATGTCTCTCAAATTTTTATTAGATTTTGATAAATTAGTTTTTAGTCTTAATTTTTTTTAAATAGATATATTAATGAAAAATAAAATAATAAATTCATTTTTTTAAAGTGATAAAAAGGTAGATATTCTTGAAGATGAAAACAATATAAATTTATTTCTTCATCTATTTTCAAACATGATGCTAGGAATTCAATTGTTGAATTAGAAAACCATTTAATATTCAATTAATTATAAACGGGAAGTTTTATATTATTTCTTTTGAATTATAGGGAGAATGTTTCATATTAATTATTTAAAATTTATTATAAGTAAACGTACTCAAATATGAAAATATTCAGAGAGAGATGGAATTATAAAACATTATTTAAGATGAATTTCATATAAAATATAATTTCAAAATTTTAATTTTTTGAAGAAAAACATATAAGATTCCAATACTAATTTTTTTTATATTAGTAATAATAATTAAATATATTAAATTTGAATACATTATTTTGGTTCCTTTAAATTTTTTTGACTAAAATCTGTCACTCAAAGATAATGTAATGACTTTTAGGAAGAAAGTGTTATATTAATTTAAGTTTATTTTGAAAGATTTTCAATGATATTTAATTAAGATTATAAATGCATTACTTACGTGCTTATTTATATTTAATATAAATTAGATAATAATATAATTAATAATATGATTTAAAATTAAATTATCATTATCAAAATTTGAATATCACCATTATAATAAAGTTAATAAATTTATTAAATATAACATTTTACAGTTAAATAGTATATATATATATATATATATATATATATATATATATATATATATAATAGTTAAATATGTTTTAGATATTTTAATTTAAAGTAAAAATTGAAATTAGTCCATATTTAAAGTTTTGGTCAAATTTAATTTCTCAACTTTAAGAATATGTAAAATTAGTTATTTTAACCAATTTTAAATATGTACTATTTTCGATTTTCACATATATATATATATATATATATATATATATATATATATATATATATATTCAATAGTTTCGTAATTACAATTAAAAATTGAACAAAAAATTTATATTTTTGATAAATTAATTTCAAATTTATTTAAGTTAATTCAGTTGTATTATTCTACTAAATAATCAAAAAATAATAAACTGCAAATGGCACGTCCAATAGATGAATTGGTTTAAAAAAATAACTGTCCAAGTTTCAAAAATTTATTAGTGTTCTTAACATGGGTAATTAAATGCAACAATCAATAATTATCAAAAAAAAAAAACCAGGATAATGAGTAAAAGGAAAAAGGAAAAGATACAAAATTCTATATTAATTTGATTTTAACTGAACCTAATTAACGGACTTTAGCTAGATTTTTCACTAAAAATCTTGAATTATATAATTACAAGAAATCCTGTATAACTAAAGAAATGCAAATAATTGTTTAAAATAACTTAAAATGTTTAATTACCTATAATTAAGAATGACAAATAAATTTATTTTCGTGTTTATTGTCTGAAAATTTCCACATTTATCGAATATAATTATAAATAATATCTAATCTTTTAAATTTACTATGAAGATAGTATGTATATATTTGTCTATTTTTCTTATACTTATTATAATATTTATTTTTGTCCTCATTTTTTTGTCATTTAAATTACTAAAATATTTACAGTGTTTTAGCAACTTGTTATAATAATATAAATTTGTTATTTTTTTTGAATTTTTTATTTTTTAATATTAATATTTAAAAAATAATATTTGATTTAATAAATTCGTCGGCTTAGATGATTTCATTATCTTATTTATAAGTGAAAACTTAGAAAATAAGCGAAAATTTTAATTAGATTAATTCACATTTAAAAAGACATGTGATTATTACCTAGGATAAGTTCAGGCTAATCAAAATCTTTACTTAAATAATATTAGTTTCTCGAATCTGGTTATGGAAACACCACACTCCAATTACTTCAACAACGTCTGGAAGGGCGTCTATAAAGAATTGTTAAATTTTTTATGGCTGCCAAATTTATATGTACTTCTTTCATACAAACTATAAAATTATGCACCATAGAGCAAACAGTCGTCACAGTTGAACGTTGAAATTGACATCTACATACCATTTATCTTTAATTTGAAAGCTCCCAAATCGCAATATCTGACAAACATATGAAATAAATAATATTTAACATCAAATAAAAATCTTGGTAAACAAAGAACAGATGATGGCCCCACCAACTTGTATCTGTGTCTCAGCTTTAACTTCACATCGACAAACACAGTAACACCAAATGCTTATAAATAGATACCACTCCTCTGCCAAATACCCACAAACCAAACATCTTCTTCTCCTTATATTCTCATATCATACACTTTTCCATTCTCTTCCATCTCAGTTTCATTAAGCATGGCCGTTTTCACATTCGAAGACGAAACCACTTCTCCTGTGGTCCCTGCCACCCTTTACAAAGCTCTTGTGAAAGACGCTGACAACATCGTCCCAAAGGCCGTTGATTCCTTCAAGAGTGTTGAAATCGTGGAGGGCAACGGTGGTCCCGGAACCATCAAGAAGATCTCTTTCCTTGAGGGTACCTAACATCTTCACTCTTATTATCTCTATCTCCATTAATAATATTATCTAACTCTGAATTGTGAATGAATGTAACAGATGGAGAGACAAAGTTTGTGTTACACAAAATAGAAGCAATAGATGAGGCAAA
>Ga0209589_1007874_pt1 | contig 16886 bp, 5 predicted proteins | sample CowpeawhiteBW_FD_187525 | JGI IMG/M metagenome (GOLD analysis project Ga0209589, IMG submission 187525) | Root nodule microbial communities of legume samples collected from California USA - Cow pea white BW (SPAdes) (version 2) | ecosystem: Host-associated > Plants > Roots > Nodule | place: USA...
ATATAATATATATATATATATATATATATATATATATATATATATATATAACTCGACATATGTAAATGGCAATAGTAATATTTATTAAAATAATTTTATATATAGTTCAAGATAAATAATTGCTATGTAAAACATTTTATAAATATTTTAAATTTAATTAAATAATTTTCACTTATAAAAATTCATGCTAGATGAAGAATATATATATATATATATATATATATATATAATAAGATATCACCAAAAATTTTAATATCGTTATATAATAATTAAGTTTATTATTAGAATAAAGTAGCACTAGAAAATATTTATATGTAGTAACAATAAATTTATTCTTAAGATAAATTTATGCAATATAGAGATTTTAGAAGTTACATTCAATCTCAACTAGAGAGAAATTAGCTGCTCATGATGATGAATACAAGATGAACTTGGAGTAGCTTTCTTCCCTCCATAGCTATATATTACTATATTATAATAATTAAACTAACTAAGAGTTTCTCTCTCTAGAATAGTATACAAAACCAGTATACAAAACCAATATAATAATCTCAGGGTCATGCCTTGTATATATAGATTTTCAGGTCTTGTTCTAGCTTCCAAGATTGAAGTTTAGTTATGGAGGTTTCTTCCATAAGTGAGTTTATTCCCAAGCTTGGGCATCCATCTTTTGGAGATCAACAATGGAGGTTTTCTTGCCATGGAGGTTTCTTAAATTGTGGCTTAAGCACCAAATTTCGTTGCACAGCCGCATGCTTAAATTTTACTTTTCTCAGTTAATCTTTCTGGCTTGAGCTGTAACTTTTGGGGCTCAGCACCAACTTCATATTTTCCTTCATTTAACTTGCAAAACAACATAAAATGTATCAAATTCCACTTTTTATAATTTCTCATGACCACAATTTGTATTTATGTGTAACTAGGGCATTTCTAATGATTTTTACATAGAATTAATGCAAGATAAGTGTCTAAATGATATGTAATTTAAATAATAGTAGACATTTAGCAGTGGTGTATTTTTCTTGGTTATTCACTTATATCATGGAAGAGTAAAAAACATGATGTTACATCTCGATCATACATAGAAGTTAAGTAACGCATCATGACTTTGACTACTTGTGAGATTATTTGGCTGTGTTGCTTACTTGTAGATATGAGTGTCTATTTGAAATATCATATTGTGACAATAAAAGTTCTATTCATATTGCTCACAACTCTTTTTTTCATGAGTGAATCAAGCATATTGGAACACATTTTCATTTTACTTGTCATCATCTTCAACTTAACACTATATATTACCATTTTTTCCTTTGACTCTACAGATTGCAAATATATTTACCAAGCCGCACTTCGTTTTACACTTTCATTTTTAATTTGACAAACTCTCAATGCATTTAGCCGTAGCATTGTGAGTTTGAGGGGATGTTAGCACAGACCCATGTTTTAGGCCCATTTACTTGTGGTTTATAGGGTTAGTTTTGTGTGTATATATAACACACATCTTCACCTCTTGTAACATTTTATACACACTCAATAATATACAATCCTCTTCTTCATATATTTCTTTATTTTCTACAATGTATTAGTCCACTCTTTTCCTTTCTTTTGAAAGACAATTTGGTATCTTTATATTTTGGAGGACTTTACATTATGTTATATATGAACTATATTCTATACATATGCCTTTTGATAAAATTTATGTAATTACCCTTTTATTAGTGTTTTGAATGCTATAAATGGGTTGTTACACATGTCTATTCAAAAGTACTTAAGGTCAATGTATGACATGAATGACTCAAAAGATTTAAAAAACATATAAAAACAAATTTGTATATAGGAACACAAGTTTTTCGTTTTAACAAACTATTTCTTTTTATCGAAAAATGTTAGTAATTAGTATGTTGTTAGTGGAGGAGTTGAACCCATAATATCTCAATCTCCCTTCTAAACTAACCAAACCAACCGTATAACTCAAAAACATGAGAAAGTTGAACCCCAAAATGTTTTAACAACATTTTTCACATAAAATTACACTTGTTTTATAATTTTTGAATTTATTTTTTAATATATAATATGTATTAAAAAGTGATGAAAGACATTTTAATAAAAAATCCAGTTAATACAGTAAAAATTGGAATGACAAATAAGGAAATTAGAAAAATGACATGTAAAGGCCAAATTAAATATAAACAAGCAATGTAAATATCTTTTAACGTTTTTATTCCATGTTTTTTTTTATAATATATCATAAATTATTGATGTGGTTGAAGATGTAAGTTTAATTAAGATGTTGTAATGCATAATAATGTGTGACATGAGTTTTATAAAAAAAAAATCTTCATTTTATCTATTTTCTATTAGTTTATTTTTTTCATTTGAAAAATTGTATCCCATATATTTTTAATCAAATTATAATGATTATTTATAATCATATATAATTAGATTCTTGTATTGAATATATACATTTTATATTTATATTTTATCTTTAAACTAAAAAAGACAAAAATATATAAACTGTTTATATACTAAAAATAATTGTCTTTGGTTGTTAATCATGATATTCTTCGTGTTAAGGATGAGTATTTTTTCGTGTATAATCTTAATACTACTAAAGGTCGTGAGCTTTGGATTCTAACTCTTTGACTGAAGGATGTCACTCCCATTGCAAATAATTCTATGGGCTTATAACAAATTAATACACACCATAGTAATTCTCAAACAATCCCTAATTCTTTTACGTTTGAGGAATCCAAAGAAAGAATTAAATTAGCTTTTAATTAGGTTGATATAGTGGATGAAGGGGAAGATTCTACTACTGAAAAAGATCATGCACCAGTTCAAACTATAAGGAAATCCAACAAGGATAAACCTCCAAAAAAGCTAATGTTAAATCCTCCAAAATAGAGGCTTCCAAAATGCACTCACGAGTTTTAGGGTATTTTTAGCGTATGAGGGGGTTGACTAATGATAAAACTCTTACTATGATAAGGAATTTAATTATTGAGCATCAAATCAATTTTCTTTTCTTAGATGAACCAATAACTTATTTTAGTTCTTCTCATGTTATCTTTTTTGTAGTTTGAAATTTAAGTTGTTGACGGTCTCTAACTTTTCTACCAAGGTTGCTAGATCGTGGTTCCTAGGTAGAAATGACTTCACATTTGATATTCTCGATATTACAAGTCAATTTATTTCATTTGCTATTACAGTTAATGGTGTTAAATTACAGGTTGTTGGTGTTTATGGTGCAACTACTTACGTTGTCTGTCTCTATTTGTAGTATACTCTTTTTAATCCTCATCATTCTTGGTGTATCCTTGTTGATTTTAATGTTTCTTCTTTGTGTTGAGGATGTGAAGGGTGGTGTTGTCCCTAGTTCAATTTTGTGTGTTGAGTTTTCAGAATAGATTAATTCTAATGAGCTTGCTACGGCTCCATCTTATGGCTCCTACTTTACTTGGTTGGACTTTCATGGAGGTATGCATCCTATTGTTAGAAGACTTGATAGAGCTTTTTGTAATTTTTCTTGCCTTGAGAATTGTTATTCTTCTCATGTTAATGTTTTATGCCGAAACTACTCGAATCATCACCCATTGCTCCTTTCTCTTTCTCATTCGGTTAGGGTTTTCAAGCCATCTTCTTTTCGGTTTCTGAAGATGTGGATGTCTCATATGGATATTTGTTCCATCCTCAATAGCTCTTAAAATGCTTCTACTTATGGTTATCCTATGTTGATTTTGCAAAGGAAATTGCAACATCTTAAAGTTTTTTTTTGAAAGAGTGAAATAAAAATGTTTTTGGAAACATACATAAGTTGGTAGATAATCAAGGCCCTTGTTGTGATATTCATCAAAAGATTTTGAATGTTTCTCCCTATGATTTGGATGCTTTGCTAACTCATGAGGTCAAGATAAAAGATCCTTTAAATTTTGTTGTGGATTAACAAGCTATTTATTGAAAGAAAAGGCTAAGATGAATTAATTTAACGATGAAGATATGAATACTGCATTTTTTCATACAATGGTTGGCTAAAGGCATAATGTAAGGGGTATTTTCAAGTTGTGTCATGTTGATTAAATTATTTCTAATTAAAAAATGATTGAGGATTCAATTTTCCCTTTTTATACTAATTTATATGGTGATCTATCTTGGGTGGTTCTAAGGTGAATGATGATTTGTATGTTACTAATATTCAATTGGAAAATAAAACCTACCTACTATGTTTAACTTGGGAGTTTACTTAGGGGAAAATGGCTTGGGATAAAGTCATGCATATTCAATTTCTTAAGTCTAACTATAAGAAATATATGTTCTTTAACTTGCCATCAATTTGGCATGGTATTAAAAATACACATGATATTTTTATTGAAAATACTTTTTGGACTCCAATTAAGGGTGATTGTATTAATCTTTGGAATAAATCGCAATTGTTATAAAATTTGCATATCTAAATTGATTATAATTCTTTATTTTAACAGAGTAAGAGTATACTATATTGTTAATTCATCTTGGACCCGTACTCAATTGAACTTTCCTTCCATATGTGATTTTTCTTCTTTGATGGTCCATGAAGATAAGGGTGTGCCTAATTGAATTTTGGATGATATTGGTGTGCTTTCTCAAAAAGTTGCTAAAAATTTTACTCTTTTGTTCTCGAATGTGTGGATTGGGGAAATTTGATTTGGTTGGATGTTGTGTCACCAACTAAAACTTTGGTTCTTTATAAGTTTTTGCATGGTCATTTGTCTATTGATTTGGAGGTTCAAAAAGGAGGAGTGGTTTTTTGCTCATAGTGCGTGTATGCAAAGCTAAGTTTTAAAAAGGACAATTCAATTTATGTTGGGTTAGTTGTTTGGCTCTAGGCTAAAAATATTCAACAAAGAACTTGCCTTTATCCTTTCCATGTTTTTTTACGTCTTTGAAAATTTTTAGAGAATTGAAACAAAACTAGTGGCAGCTCCTTAAGGTGTTTTCACTCAGCTATATGTCTAGTGTTTGACTGCTCTTCTCACTAGATAGGTGCACTCATCCATGCTGATTTTTTAACTATGATCCTACTAGCTTTTGCTGGTATGTCATTTAAGCACTAGGATTCCTAAAGTTTTGCTTACTATTGCATCCAAAATTTGTATGCATTTCTTGTTCCAACCAAAAGTTAAGAAAATTTTTCTATGCATTTCCAAAAGAGATTAGTTGCCCAAAATAGAAACAAAAACAGAAATTAAAAACTACAATTAAAGACAAAAATTAAAATGTGCAAAAATTTAAAAGAACTCTAATTTTTTGTGGTTTCAATCTTCCATTGCATTAAGATCTTTTGTTTAGCTCCTAGACCAAACCGCCTTGTCAAAGAACTCATCATATTTAAATTTAGAGGCATCAGTATCCCCTTCTGTTATGGCTTTAGTTCTTTGATTGCTTGGCCAACTTCAGTACTGACAAGTTGATGGTCAACTTTAGTATTGACAAATTGATGGAATTGATGGCCGACTTCATAGTGGCAAATTATGCTTATGGTTCAAATCCTTAACTTGTTTGACCAGCTTTAGTATTGGCTAGCTATGCCTTTAAATTAGGGGGTCAAGGATTCGAAGTCCCTTGGTCCAATTCCTTTTGTTGATCAACATCCACAAGTGAGCTCAAAACTTTTCATGATCTAATCCTAAAATAAATTTGAAGAACAATGTTAATAAATGCATGTTTAGTTTCTTCTCCACTTGCTATAGGTGAAATGAAAAATATAAAAAAAAAAGTTAAGGATCTTAGGTACATGGCAAAATCTCCTTAATGCGTAGGGTCTTCACAGTAAAACCTCAAATGATGATTCTATCATCTCCTCTATCAGTTTGATCAATCATCTCACTTATTGAAGAAAAGCTTTGTTTTAATCTTTCTTAGCCTTGTTCTTGCTTATGTTTTTAAAGTGTTCAAAGATAAAATTTTCTGGAAAATAATTCAAAATAGAGTAGAAGTTCAAAGTTTCCTTCAATTTTCCGCTCTGCACCAATATTGATGTTGATTTGCTCTTTCCTTTGTTGATTGCAGCAGTTATTATGATTCTTTCCAGCTTCATTTAATCTTTTTCTTTAATTTCAATGCTTAAAAATGGACTAAAAATCACAACACCTAATTTCACAAGCTAAAAGTTTTGAAAAACACTTAAAATCAGAAATCATAATCAACATTTTTGCAACCTATTTGGTTTTTTTCAAAACTGCACCTTTTACAGAGCTCCAAAAAATATGTTATATCATTCAAATTAAAGACCATTTAATTAGGAAGGTAATGAAAAAAAGAATCAACCCAATTGGATAAATGTGGAAGAAGTTATGCATCAAACAAGCAACAAAGGTTAAGTTGTCCTCTACAGTTCGTCTGAAAATTTTGAAAATAAATTGCATCTTCCAAAGACCTCCAAAAATTATGTTCTTACATTCAAATTAAAGATCATTGAATCAAGAACATATAAAAAATAAGAACCAACTTAATTGGATAACTTTGGAGAAAGTTATGTATCAAAGAAGCAACAAAGGTCAAAGGTGTCCTCTATAGTTCATCTGGAAATTTTTAAAATAAACTGCATCTTCCACATACCTCTAAAAATTATGTTCTTACATTCAAATTAAAGACCGCTGAATCAAGAAAGAATAGGAAAAAGAATCAGCTCAATTGGATTATTGTGGAGAAAGTTATGCATCAAACAAGAAGAGTGGTCAGAGTTTCCATATTCCAAATTAACACCAAATTGCAAATTTTATGCAGAAAATATTTTCCTTCAATCTGCAAAAATTAACGCAGAACTATTCTGCATATTTCCAAAGGATTAATGGCTCTATTGTTTCCTCTGTGAGGTCTCTTTTTAGTGGCACAAAATACAGATTTCCAAACAAGAAAGTGGAATATGTATCTCTTGAACTTGTCTATTGTTTGAGATCTTTTGAAAGCAAATCAGAAAATGAAAATTACCACTTTACAAAATGCAAACTCAAACTATACAGATATGATCTTTACAAAATATGTACATATTCACAAAAAAAATGGTTAGATCTACCAAATACTTAAATTAAATCTCCAGGAACGATGCCAAAAACTTGATCAACAAGTGTTGTATCCGTGGGTATTTAGTAAGTATATTGATAGTTAATTTTTTAGTTTTTCTTTTTTATTTGGATAGAAAGTATGTAAAAATAGATATTAGTTATTAGTTTGAGTGGAGTAGGGGCTATGATTTGATTTCATAGTTTGAGTGGAGTATGGGCTATGATTTGATTTCATCTCATCTTTTTCTACTAAACCATTACTATCTTGTTTACTTACTATGAAAATCATTCAATGTCTTGGGAGTACTCTTTTTATGTAGATCTAGATTCATCTTTGAATCACTAGAATCTAAGGACTTAAAACCCAATGTGATTCCTCAACTCTTGGTGGAATGAATCCTTACTTTAATGTTAAAGACTCTTTCATCCAACATCCCCTCTAGCATCTAATGAAGCATCTAATGTAGGTATGGGGGTACCAAATTCGTTAGCATTCTAATATGATATTTGACTTTTTAGAGTTTTTGGTGGCTTGATCGTCATATCCTCTTTTTGCAGGTACCCTCCTGTTTCATGACCTACACACACGCACACGCACATGCACATGCACATGCACACGCACACGCACGCGCATGAGCAACACACACGCACACGCACATGCACACGTGCACACTATCGAACCACCCATTAATATTTAGCCTCACTTTTCAAATGTCCATAGCTTGATGTGAGGAGAATGTGTTAAAGACCCCACATCGCCTAGAGATATATGACGAATTCCTAGTTTGTAAGTGAAGTGTATTGGAGATCCCACATTGATCAAAATAAGTGAACCTAAATAATTAAATATTTTTCTTAAATAATACAAAATTAATATATTTATAAGAACTTAATCTAGTCAAGTAAATAAAATAATGCATTTAAAAGATAATGTAGAAACAAATGTGATCTTATAAAAATCCCACCTCGCTTTCAGTTTGTTTCTAGGTAAGTAAATGAAGGGTTTGATTTAGAATTGGGGTTTTAATTAATAATAATAACCATAACAAAATAAATTTGACCACTTTTATTGTGAAATAATTAGTTAGAAAAATAAATACAGCCACATGTGTTTTCGTTATAACTACGGTTGTCATCAAATATTGTGGAACCAACTTAAGGGATAGTATTCAAATATTGAGAAAAAAATAGAAATTATTTTATTATATTGTATCAAATAATATCAAAGAACAACAAGTTGAAAGATCATAAATTATTTATTTATTTATTATTATATTAAGTAATATTAAATAACATATTATTTTTGGGTGCATAAATCCAAATACATTCATAAATAATTTTTATCTTTTATCTCATTGTAAGAACTTCATTATAAAATCTCATGATTTTTTTTAATATTTTAATCTTTATAAATTTTTTAAATTTTTAAATTTTTTTAATTAAAAAAATGTTCATATGTCAATAACAGTGTCATCTGTCAAGGTTAGTGACATGTGTCAATGCCACATGTTAGTATTAATATCAGTGTTTTATATTCAATTTAGTTCTTATATTTGTTATTTTTGTTCAATTTAATTCTATTTTTTTTAAATTGAACAAATTTGTCCCTTGGCAAATTGTAACCACATTTATTTTTATATAAATAGTTTTTTATTAAAATATTCCTAATTTAGGGTTAGAGTTGGTTTAAAATTAGAGTGAAAGTTTTAAAAGTGGGGACTACCATCATTAGTTTAAAATTTTAACAGGTTAAAAATCACATAAACTATTTAATACTTTATGTGATTTCTAGGTTAAAAATAAATTAAATTATTTAATACTTAATGTGGTTTTTATGTTAAAAATCAATTAATAGTCTAACCTAAAAATCGATATAACATTTATATAAAAATTAAATTTAGTCTTAATTTAGAAATAGACAAAATTACTTAATTTAAAAACACTTTGAAACTCAATTGAAAAAAAAAATAATGAATATATGAATCAAATTGAATATAAGACACTGACACGTGGTACTAAACCTGACATGTGACACTTAACTTAACACTCTTAACACATGGTACTATTATTGTCACATGGTACGATTCTGGCTTAACACGTGAATATTTATTTTAATTAATAAAAATTTAAAATTTAAAAAACTCACGAATTGACACGTGACACACAATGTTCACATGACATATTTAAACGATTTTAGAAAAAATGACTAAATTGAACAAAGTTAACGAAAATTATGACCTTATTAAAAAAAGACTAAATTGATAAAAGGAACTAATTATGTATTTTAAGCTAACAAAATTTAGGCACTTTTTTTTTTAAATCTAAAGTAATTAGTACTAACAAAAATTTAGACCTTTTTAATCCAAAGATTTTATGGCCTGACTGTTAGATCAAATTTCAAATTTTATAAATCTTTTAATATATAAATTATAGTTTGGATTCCTAATAAAAAAACTATTCTACAAACCAAACATATTTGTAACTATTGTAATTTTTTCAAAAGTTTTAAACTTAATTAAAATAGTTAACAATAATAGATTGATAGATATATCGGTTAAAAAATTCATAAAAAAAAAGTCTCTCAAAAATGTTTCCAAAGAGTAATGTTTTTGAAAATTGTATAACTGAAGAGAAGAGAAATTAAGTGATCTGGCCACTACTTGTCCTTCATTTCAATCAATTTTTATGTCAGATATGATTACATATTTTTATTATTTAATTTTAAATTTAAAAACTCAAAAACATCACTTATATAAAAGCCATAAACAAAGTTATGATGTAGTAGTACTTGATAATTTTTCTAAGTAGAGAGAGTGAGACAAAATATGCAATTTATATCATGTTACTTTATATTTTAATATAAATGTTTGTTGGAAAACTTTATATTCACCTCATTGTTAGCTGAATTCAATTAAACTTTTTTTAAAAAAACAACACATCAAACTTTATTAGTAACTACACATTCAAAGAGTTTGGTAAAGAAAAGTCATACATAGCATCGTACGTTTTCCCGTTATATTGAATACACCGTATTATAAAGAGTTAAGTATGTTTTTAGTTCCTGAACTTTGACTCAAAATTAAAATTCGTTCTTGGTCGAAATTTCGATAAATTTTGGTGTCTAAACTTTAAAAATGAATGAATATAGTCCTTTTAACCCAATTTTTGTTAATTTTTTTTTAAGTTTCGAACGTTTCTCAATAAATATTGAGCCGATAATGTGTCAAACGGCGTAAACAACTCTAATATTAACATGAAACACATCGACATGTTGAAAAAAATCAACATAATTGGGTTAAAAGAACTATATTCATTCATTTTTAAAGTTTAAGAATCAAAATTGATCAAAATTTCGACCAGAAACGAATTCTAATTTTTGACCAAAGTTCAGGAACTAAAAACATACTTAACCCTATTATAAATTATATGACCTTATTATAAATTATATGACCTTGTATACATATAGTTAGATGGATTATTCCTTTCATTTCATCTGTCCACAATATCAAAGGCAGTGATGGAGAAAAGAAGATATAATATACATATATTCAATTAAGTTTTTTTTTCCTTTAAATTTTATTCTAACATTTATTCTCTACGACCAAACAAATTCTTAAATATTCTTAAACATAAAGGATAAATAGCTTTTCAGAATCACCATTTTTATATAAATTAAGAAATTATTTCTTATAATAGAACCACTACAAGAAAATTAATTCCAAATTATAAATTAATTTTAAAAATAAAAATGTTATTAAATACTAATTTATAAAACTAAAAATTTATTATAAACGCATAGCCACATACAACTTTATCATCATTAAATATTATCATATCACACACAATTCTTAACTTTATAACTACTTATTTTTCAAATTCAGAACAATTAAAAACTCAAAAACTAAACACGCACTTATATAAATTTTAGGATTAAATATTTTTTCTTTTAACTTTTAATAAAAATTGAAATTAGTCTATATTCATAACTTTAAACTAATTTAGTCTCTCATCTTTAAAAACTGAGAGTTTAGTTCTTTTAACCAAGTTTTATTAAATTTATTTGACGTTTTAAACATGTTCCTTAGTTAACATTAAAACGAGAATGAGTTAAACGATGTAAACAATTCAAATATTATCATAAACGTGTTTGAACGTCAACTAAACTTGAAAAATTGTGGTTAAAAGAACTAAATATACACATTTATAAAGTTGAGGGACTAAATTAGTTCAAATTTTTGAAAAGAGATTACTTTTAATTTTCATTTTAAAGTTAAAAAACAAAAAACATATTTAACCATAAATTTTATATTAAAGTAGTTTATGTATCAAATATAAAAATAATGTATTTTTAAATTAATTCTTTTATAAGTCCTTTTAAATTTTACTCTTTTTTCTCTCAATCTAAGTTATTTATAATATATAATATATTAGCATAAATACATGCATTATGCACTATAATGCAGGTATGCATTATCTTGTTATAATTTCTTAAATTCTGTTAATTTGATTAATAAATTATAAAATTAGATCATAAAAATGTTTAAAAATAATAAATAATTAATGAAATTATTAAAAAAAATTAATTTTTAAAGTTACAAAATTATGACCACTTAAAATAGAGAAAGTAGGTTAAAAATTTCAAATTTTTAGTAAAAGTAACTAAATTATAAAGGTGAAAAAAAATGTGAGTTACGGAAATATTATTAAATAAAATATAAATAATTTTTAGTAAAAATTTTAATTTTAATTTAAAAGTACAACAAACCACAAAATATTACAAATAAAATATAAATTATTTGTAGTAAAAAAATTAATCTAAATTTAAAAAATAAAAATCGGTTGAATAAATAGATAAACAAATTGTAAAATTGAAACTTGTGACAATTTTATACAATTGCCCCTAACAAATAAATTAGTAATTAAGAATAAAATAAGAAAAAGTAGACAGAATATAGAAGATACAAGATAATTTGTATAATAGAAACTCTCAAAACAAAGCAACCGAAAAATTGACTAATAAATTTTTAGGCTTAAATATATTTTTATTATAAAATTTAATATATAGAAACTTGATATTTAAAATAACAATGTATTAAAATAATTTTTTAATATTTAAATTTAAATTTAAATTAATTTAATTTAATTTATTAATTATTTAACATTTTTTATTTTTAAAAAATAATTCACAAAATATTGATAGTAATAAATATGCATAAAATAATTCTTGTTGCTTTATGTCTATGGAAACATGTTCTAAAGCCTGGTTCTTAGAAAAATAAATAAATGATGTAACTAACACACCTTATTATTATATATTTCTTTTAAACCAGTAACTTCATTAATCTGGTTTAAGTGCAAGCATTTTAATATATTTATATCATTAGGTTTGTTTTTTTAAATACTTTCAACTGGTACATAGATACGGATAAACTTACTATGAGGTGATTAATATTCAACCTCTGAAGAATCCATAATGGTTAACAATAAACTTATATTAAATTTAAATCTATTAACAAGTTATATTTATGCGGAGTGTGATTTTATTAAATTATGTATTTTTTTATTTAGATTTTGAAGAAATTACTGCTATTTACACTTTTTAGACTTATATTTTTGAAGTATAATACATTAGCGTTTATTTTTTTACAGTGTTATTTTGGATAATTTATTTTAAAATATATAAAATATTTTCCTTGAAAAATGTCAAAGGGATAGATTTTATTAGGTACGTAATAATAAATAACAAAGCAGTTCTTTTTTTAATTGAAAGCGGATAAGTACGTACACTTGTTTCGGTCTATTGTCACCCCTCTCAATTCATAACTTATTTCATAGGTAAAATACAGTGTCTTATTTAATTTTCATATACCAGTGGTCCGGCTCAACCATAAAGTAGGTCTTAATTTTTTTTTATTATTAATATTTTTTTATTAAGTTAATTATAAAATTATATTTAAGAAAAAAAATATTTTTATTTTTTTGTACTTGTATATTTTATTAAATTAAATAGAAAATTATGTTTAAAAAAACTTAAAAAAATATTTTATTATTAATATAATTTTATTAAATTAATTATAAATTTATGTTTGAGAATAAAATTTAATTAAATTATTATTGTATTAATTTTTATTGATATTAAAAATAATAATAATAATTTTGTTTATGAAAAAAAGAATGATTAATTATTTTTATTCTTTTATAATCAGTATGGATTCTATTGATCTTTTTGTCTGTATGTGACTTCTCTTATCTTTCTTTACTCCCTTCTCTTCTGAGCGTCATCCTTTTTATGATTTTGGTGAATTACATTATTTGAATTTCATATTGTCTTTATATATCAATTTTTTTCATCCTCATTTTTTTTTTTGGTATGTTTTCCTTTTTATTCATATTATTGTTGTTTTTATTCTGTTTTGGTTGTATTAGAATTAGAAATGTGTTCTTTTGCTTAGTTTTGTTCTTGAGTACTTTTTTACTTACAAGTTTCAAAAGTATTTTTACATATATCTTGACAATAAACTGTAATTTTTCTACAAAACTATTATTTAGATTATGGTTTAAGCTCCTTCGTCTTCTCACGTTGATGAGCTCCTTTGCGTTGAGGAGACCCCTAAACAAGGGGCCAAAAAAAAGTCTCAGCCCCCAAAACCCCCTATCAAGTGGGTTAGGCCAGGGCCAAGGTAGGTTTGGCCTACTACAATATTTTAAATAATTTTTATAAATAATATTTTGAGCTTGAATCAAATATTGATTCAAGCCTTCTCGGGCCGGCTTGGATTGAAGATCGAGATTGGACGACAGGCCAAGTTAAACCAAAGACCAAGATGAGTTATCAATTAGTTTGAAAAAAAATTCATTTCTTTGTAAACTCTCATTCAACACTATTTAAATGGGTTATTTGAACTTTGTTTAAAATTTATGAATGTTGTGTATTGTAGTTTATTTGAATTTACGAATAAAATATGTTGTTAAATATTTATTTTTATTTTTTTGTAAATACTCGCGGGTATCGGTGGATATCAACGAATATTAACAAATTATGCGGGTACCCGCATAATGGATACCCGACGGATAGGGTACGAAGGAGCTACTACCCGTATCTTACCCGTCTTGTTGACATCTCTAGTAGTATGTTCCCTGTTTGTTAATAATTTAAACGACTTTACAAAAATACTAAATTAAACAAACCTTATTGAACAAAAGAAAAAATAGGACTGAATTGATAAAAGGAAATAATTGTATATTTTAATCTAAAAAAGATCGAAGCTTTTTGTTTTTTTGGAAAACCTAAAATAATTAGTACTAAACAAATTTGAGGCATCTTTCCTTAAATGCCTAAAGTAAGGATTTTATTTGTGGAAGTCTTGAGTTTGGCTGACTATCAGATCAAATTTTAAAATTTATAAATATTTTTAATATATAAATTATAGTTTATATTTCTAATAAAAAAAATTAAACTACAAACCAAAAATATTTGTAAAATACTATAACTTTTTTAAATATTTTAAACTCAATTAAAATAGTTAACTATAATAGATTGAAAGATAAATAGTTTAAGAAAGGCATAAAAAAAGTTTCTTAATAATGTTTCCAAAGAGTAATGTTTTTGGAAATTATATAACTGAAGAGGAGAGAAATTGTCAAGTGATCTAGCCACTACTTATCCTTCATTTGGATCAATTTTTATGTCACATATGATTACATATTTTTATTATTTAAATTTAAATTTAAAAACTCAAAAACACACTTATATAAAAGCCATAAACAAAATTATGGTGTAGTAGTACTTGATAATTTTTCTAAGTAGAGAGAGTGAGACAAAATATGCTATTTATATCATGTTACTTTATATTTTAATATAAATGCTTGTTGGAAGACTTTATATTCACCTCATTGTTAGCTGAATTCAATTAAACTTTTTTCTAAAAAAAAACAACACATCAAACTTTGTTAGTAACTCCACATTTAAAATGTTTGATAAAGAAAAGTCATATATAACGTCGTTTTCGCATTATATTGAAAACCCATATTATAAATTATATGACACTATATACATATAGTTAGATGGACTATTCTTTTCATCTGTCCATAATGTGAAAGGGAGTGATGGAGAAAAGCAAATATAATAGACGTATATTCAATTAAGTATTTTTTTTTTCTTTACATTTTGTTCTAACATTTATTCTCTACCACTAAACAATTTTTTAAATATTATTAAACATAAAGGATAAATAGCTTTTTAGAATAAACATTTATATTAAGATTTTATTTGTTATTATGGAACCACTACAAAAAATTAATTCCCAATTATAAATCAATTTTAAAAAATAAAAATAATTAGTTAATATAATGACTAATTTAGATATAATTTACAAAACTAAGGTTACTAATTACTATAATAGTTAATATTATGAATAAAAAATTATAATTAGTTACTAAATTGATCAATAATTAATTGCAGACTAATTTAATAACTAATTCCTTTGATAGATAAAACTTTGTTATCTAATTTTTAGAGACCAATTTAGAAACTAATTTAATTGGTAGTAAATTTTTGATAGTTAATTTTAAAAACCAATTTAGTGATCAATTATAATATTTTATTCATAACAATGAATATTTTATTAATCAATAATTTTTAGTTTTGTAAAATTAATATTTAAATTTGGTCACTATAATGACTAATAATTCTTGATCACCAAAGATGGGTTATTATTTAAGAATTTTCATGTCTTAACATTTATTTTCTCTAAACTTATTTTGAGACATATAGCTTTATCATCATTCAATATTGTCACATGCATATAAACACACTCAATTCTTAACTTTATAACTACTTACTTTAATTTTCACATTCAAAACATGAATCAAAGTTCAAACTCAGGAACTAAACAAGCACTTATATAAATTTTATATTAAACCAGTATACTCAATAAGTCTTATATCGTTTAGAAATCAAACTGAGACGCAGTGTAGATATTTTTTCCTCCTTTACTCTCTGAGACGCCTTTTAAGTACGAAACTGTGACGGAACTTCACACTCTATAATGGACAATACCTCAAAAACTGACGATACTGAATCAAGTCAGAACATTCTCAAATATAAAAATAATGTATTTTTAAATTAATTCCTTTTAAGTCCTTTTAAATTTTGCTATTTCATCTATTAACTAAAGTATCTATAATATATAATATATTTCCGTAAATACATGCACTATAGGGCATGTAGGGATGTCAACGGGGCGGGTAGGGTACGGGTAGTAGCTCCCCCGTACCCTACCCGCTGGATAAATATTCGCCCCGTACCCGTACCCATATCCGTCGGGTATCCGTTATGCGGGTACCTGTCTATTTTTTTCATATCCGCGGGTATCCACGGATATCCACGGGTATTTACAAAAATATTTTAAAAAATAAATATTTAACCATAATTAGTGTTTAGATCAACAAGTCCCCTTTCTCCGATTGATTCTTGAAAAACAAACAAATAAAAAATCACTATCAATTTATATTGTAATTTATTTTTGAATAAAATATTAAAGAAATTACTAACTTCATCTATGTCCACCTCTTGCAACATTGTATAAAGTTGCATGTTGTCCAATTTTAATCTAGAAGAGCCTTAAAACATAAGAAGTTCAGTAAAAATTTCTAACAATCACTTAATTAAAATATCTAAGTAAAAATGTTAATTTCATTACCTTTCATGTTGGTCCATAACCAGTCTTAGAGACACATCAATGCCTCCACAGTATATGGTATATGGAAGTAATTTACTCATTTGTGGGGTAAGAATCTGACCATCATTATTGAACGAAGACTCATAATGTTGTTTACTAATATATA
>Ga0209589_1007880_pt1 | contig 16881 bp, 8 predicted proteins | sample CowpeawhiteBW_FD_187525 | JGI IMG/M metagenome (GOLD analysis project Ga0209589, IMG submission 187525) | Root nodule microbial communities of legume samples collected from California USA - Cow pea white BW (SPAdes) (version 2) | ecosystem: Host-associated > Plants > Roots > Nodule | place: USA...
AGGAGGAATGCATGCAAGGTTATATAGAGACCTGCAGAGGCATAACAGAAGGAAATAAAATAACTGAAACATAGTAGTTAGAATAACCACTAACTATGCTAACTAACAGAACCTAACTATGCTAACACGCCCCTCTTAAACTGAGGGTGGAGAGCGTAACGAGAGAACCCGAAGTTTACTACGAAATAGGGAGAAAGAAGATCCGGAAACAGGTTTGGTGAAAACATCAGCTATTTGAAATCTTGCTGGTATGTGATTGACTATCAGTTGGCGTTTTTGAACCAAATCTCGGACAAAGTGAACATCCATGGCAAAGTGCTTAGTTTTGGAATGCATAATTGGATTAGCAGTGAGAAGAACATATCCAAGATTATCGGAATAGACTACTGGAGTTGAATGTGAAAGTTTTAACTCACGAAGAAGGGTATTCAGCCAAGAGATTTCTGTGGTGATAGAGGCAATACTACGTGATTCAGCTTCAGTGCTGCTCCTGGAGACTGTTTTCTGCTTTTTTGGAAGACCAAGAAACTATGTTGTCCCCAAGATAGACACAATACCCTGTTGTGGATTTCCTATCATCTATGTCAGCTCCCCAATCAGCATCGGCGAAACCATGAATGGATTGGTTGGTGGAGGAAGTAAATTGAATACCAAAAGCACGTGTGCCTGCAACGTACCGAAGAAGCCTTTTTACTGCTTTCCAGTGGTGGATTTAAGGTTGATGCATGTATTGAGAAACTTTGTTGACAGCGTACGTAATGTCTGGACGAGTGAAAGTTAAATATTGGAGAGCACCAACAGTTTGACGATACAAGGTTGGGTCGTGAAAGGCTGTAGAACCATCTGCGGTGAGTTTAAGAGACGTCACCATGGGAGTGGGTTGAGGTTTGGCTTCTGTCATGTTGACTTTGTGTAACAATTGTTGGGCATATTTGTCTTGATGGATAATAAGTGACCCATCTGAGTTCCACTGCGTTTCAATGCCAAGAAAGTAGTGTAGTTTTCCAAGATCTTTCAAGGCGAAGGTATGACTAAGAGTGGAGATCAAAGACCTAATATCAGTAGAAGAAGACCCTGTAATTAAGATATCATCAACATATATAAGAATAATGACAGAAGTAGTATGAGTGGCATGAACGAAGAGAGAGGGATCAGAAATAGTAGCTTTAAAACCAAGGTTAACAAGTGTGCTACTTAGCTTATGGTGCCAAGCACGTGGTGCTTGTTTTAAGCCATAAATGGCTTTGTTGAGACGACAAACTTTCGTAGATGAGGTAGTGAAACCGTACGGCTGTTGCATATAGACCAGCTCTTGAAGATCACCATTTAAAAAGGCATTATTTACATCAAGTTGGTGCACTGGCCACTTATGAGAAATAGCAAGGGCTAAGACGGTTCGAATAGTAACTGGACGAACCACGGGGCTAAACGTATCAAAGTAGTCTACGCCTTCTATTTGATCAAATCCACGAGCTACAAGACGAGCTTTTCGTCGTTGCAGGGAGCCATCGGGATTGTACTTGTTTTTGAATATCCACTTGCAAGTGATGATGTGAGCATCAGAAGGAGGATCTACGAGAGTCCAGGTGTTATTTTTAATGAGTGCATCATATTCAACATCCATAGCTTTCTTCCATTCAGGATCGTCAATGGCGATTTTGGGATTGACAGGAACGAAATCATTAACAGTGGTTGTCCAAACTTTGGGTTTGAAGACACCAGACTTGGCTCTTGTTTGCATGGGGTGCATGTTGATGGTTGACGCTGGAGCTGCATTAGAAATATTAGGAGAGGAAATGGTAGGGGGAGATGACATCATAGATTCAGAGGAAGATGCAGTATTGTGTGTAGCAGGGGGCGTGGCAGTAGGTGATTGAGGTGTATTTGTGATTGTAGGTGATTGAGGTGTATGTGTGATCGTGGGTGAATGGGGTTCAGAAAGTAAAAATAAAGGCTGTGACGATATAGAAGCAGGTATGGAGGAACTATTAGGTTCAAACAAGTTGTATTTTGTTTTATAAGAAAATTCATCTTCTTTAAACAAGACATTACGTGAGACATATATTTTTCCATTAGGATGAAGACAAAGGTAACCTTTTTGATTTACCTCATAACCAAGAAAAAGACATATGTGAGATTTAAAGTCAAACTTGTATTCATTATAAGGTCTAAGCAAAGGAAAACATGCACAACCAAAAACACGAAGTAAATTGTATGTTGAAGGATTGTTATAAAGAATAGTATGTGGTGTTTGATGATGCAAGATAGATGTTGGGAGATTATTTACAATGAAAACAGCAGCTTTGAAAGCATAACTCCAATATTTTAAAGGTAATGATGCATGAGCAAGTAAACTTAAACCAGTCTCTACAATATGCCGATGCTTTCGTTCCACAACACCGTTTTGCTGATGTGTATGAGGACAAGTATATCTGTGATGAATACCAAACAAGGCAAGAGTTTTATCGAAGGAAATAAACTCACGAGCATTATCACTTTGTATGTTTTTGATTTTATGTCCTAATTGGTTTTCAACAAGAAGTTTAAATTTGAGAAAGATATCTAACGCTTGAGACTTAGCATGCATAAGATAGAGCCACGTAAATTTTGAACATGCATCAACAAATGAAATATAATATCGATGACCATCTATAGAGTTTTCATGGGCAGGGCCCCAGATATCAATAAAAATCATTTCAAGAGGTTTCGTATATTGAGTATTAGACACATGATATGGTAATTGATGTATCTTGGCAACAGCACATGAGTCACAAAAAAAAGAATTCATTTTTACACCAATATTAGAAGCGTAAAGGGCACGTTTTACAGTGTTGAGAGCTGCATGCCCCATTCTGGCATGCCAAACATCCAGAGGAACAGGTGAAGAAGATCCCGTAGTAGTGTGTTGAACGATTGGTGGTGCAGACCTTTGCAAAGGCGGAAAAACGTAGATGCCTTCCTTAAGGGTTCCTTGGAGTAGAATCTCCTTGGTTACCTGATTTTTAACAGTGCAATGAGTAGGATAGAATTCAAAGAAAACATGATTATCTTTTGCAAATTGAGAAACACTAATAAGATTCTTGGTTATGTGAGGAACATGTAAAAGTTTATTCAAAACAAAGGAAGATGCATTTGAAAGAGACGAAAGAGATGCAGATCCAATGTGGGTTATGGATAAACCTGTTCCATTTCCTAATTTGACTTGTTCAGCACCATTATAGTTTGATTTAGAGGTATAATTTGTAGAATCATTCGTAACATGGTGAGAAGCACCACTGTCTGGGTACCATAATGAATCAGGCATGGATGAAATGGTGGAAAATTGATCAGAGATATCAGTATTGGAAGATAAAACCTGGGTGTTGTTGGTTTGTACGGATGATTGTATTTCTTGATTGAATATATGCCAACAATCCATAGCAGTATGTCCACCCTTGAAACATATTTGGCATTGAGGCCGATTGTTGGACAACTGTTGATACTGAGAGGGAATCGAGTTCGATCTAGACGATTGTCGACCAAAGGGAGGACGTCCACCGCGATTTGAATTTGATCTTGAACGTGCACGACCACGATCATAGGACCTGCCACGACTTGAAGAATTCCAAGAAATGGTGGTGGAATGCAACTGCGGTGATGAGTCGACTTGTCGATGCCTTTCCAACCTTTCTTCTTGATCAAGAAGTAAAGCCTCGATCTCTTCGACGGTATAAGGTTCATGGCGCGAGAGAATAGTGGTGACAAAGGGATCATATTCTTCAGACAAGCCATCAAGGATATGTTCAATGTGTTCTTCCTCTGAAATAGAGACACCTGCGGCACATAGAGAGTTAACAATTTTCTTTATCTCGAGAATGTAGACGGAGATGGAGCGTTCTTTCTTGGCGCTCTTGAGTTGAGTTCTGAGCTTTTTAATTTTTGCTCGTGATTGACTGGCATAGTAGATCTTGAGTTTCTGCCATACTTCGTAGGATGTGTTTAATCCAACCATTTTCGTGAGTAATGGGGAAGACATTCACGAGAGTAGCCATGCAACAATTAGGCGATCTTGCTGGTGATAATGCACATATTGAGGATTTATGACATCATTGGCTCGTGACTCTTCGTTGAGATACTTGGGTGGGGCTTCTTTGCCTTCAAGATATTTGAGGAATCTAAGACCATCAATGGTGGCCATAACCTGATGCTGCCAAACCATGAAATTATGTTCATCGAGTTTGACGCTGACGGGAGTGGTGAACAAATGCGGAGTAGGCGTATGCATCATGGAGGAAGAGGACTGGGAATTCCCAGCAGGCGAAGAAGACATTGCGGAAGCGAAAAAAAAATTATGCTCTAGATACCATGTAGAGTTTCAGAGGAGAGAGAAAAGAAAGGCATTTATTATAATTGTGAAAAGATTACATACAGGAGGAATGCATGCAAGGTTATATAGAGACCTGCAGAGGCATAACAGAAGGAAATAAAATAACTGAAACATAGTAGTTAGAATAACCACTAACTATGCTAACTAACAGAACCTAACTATGCTAACAAATTTATCATTAATTTCTGAAAACAACTATGGATATAGATAAGAGGTGTGTTCCGACAAACTTTCATTATGAATAAGTTATGTCACAATAGCACGATTTTTGTAAAAAATATTTTTAAGTTGAAGTTATGTCAATGTAATATGATTTTACTTCAATATACTTTAAATTGAAGTCGTGTTAAAGTGACACAACTTTAATTTAATACACTTTAAACTGAAACTGATCGTGTCAAGATGACAAGAATTTTATTCAGTTTTGGTAAAAGTTATGTCATTATGGCACAACTTCACATAACATCTCTCAACTAAAATCATACCACTTTGACACGACTTTAACTTTAAAAATGCTATAAACTAAAGTCGTGCCACCTTAGCACAACTTCTTCACATATTTGTAATTTTTTTTTAATTTTTCATTTTGATAAATTTCAAAAAAATAAATTACTTTGGTAATAAAAAACCTCTTCTCTCCTTCCATCACCTTTTGCACATTTTTTTTTCAGCATTTGCCTCATCATACATTAGGGACAAATTCGTAAATTAAAATTCAAACTTTATTTCTCCTCTTTTGTACAAGAGAGGGATAATACTCACCTTTTCCTCCTCCTTATTTCTTAGTTTTTTCACTCATACCTTTGCATCTAAATGTAAATAAAACTCATCATTTCCCCTCTTACTTTTATTCGTCTACCGTATATCTAGGTATCCAAATAAACTTTAAATGTTTTCATCGTTATTGTTAATGTATTTAAGTTTTATTTTTTCTTATTATGGTCCATATTTTCTTAAAGGGAAACTTTTTGTTGATAAGTATCATAATATCTTGTTTTTCATGCTTATTTGGACCTCTTTATTTGTTTTTATCCTATTCATTTTTGTTTATTTCATGAAAAATCTAGGTTTAAATTTTTTATTGGGATAACATACATAAACTTTTTTTGTTGAAACTTTTCTAGAGAAAATAGAAGCTTGAAAAGAATTGAAAGAAGGTTTTCAGGGTCATCTCACTTAATGAGAAACCTTCTCACCCAATGAGAGGACTTTCCCATTCATCCATCGACTCTTATTTTCATCTAGTGATAAGTGCAACTTATTCATCTAGTGAGAAACCCATCTTCTCAACGAATGATCAAAGAAGACCATGACCAAAAAGTTTTCTCTCATGGGAAATCACCTTTTTCAAGTTCCTAAAAAGTGAAATGAGAACCAAGATGAGAGCTTTTTTAACGGGGGGAAAGAAGGAAGCAATTTTCGGAGGGTTATGTTTGAAGGAGAAGCTTAAGGAAGAGTTCCACTTCAAGTTTGAAATTCCTTTTTGTCATTTTTTGTATTCCACTTGTGTAAGAGTAGCTAAATCTCTTGATCATTGAAATTGGATGTAATAAATCTCCTATGGATGTAGTTTTATCTTTGCAATAAAGTTTTTTTTATGACTCTTTTGTTTTTTCTTTGTGCTTCATGTTGAATGATTGATCACTTGTGGTTTTGGTTGTATCTAAACATTTGGAACTAAGTTTAAAGATTGAACAATTTAAACATAGATTGTTATCTTTTAGTCATCCAAATATTTATTCTTAATGCAAATATTATGTAAAGAAAACTAAAAGATTAGTATTTTCACATAAATATTTAGAATTTACCTTTAAGAATTAAAATTATTACGCTTGTAGTGTGAATGTTTAAGTTATGTAGAGATATATTTTTTAGAGTCATTGCATTGAGTTCAATTCATGATTCAACCCTAGTGAATCTTTACATGATTCAATAATATAAACTTAATATATTTGCTTTGAATGCTTTAAAATTAGAATTATTATAATTTTTAAAAATTGTATGAATCAATATTTATGTTCTTTATGAGTTACTAAGAATACTCATTAACTAAACAACCACAAATCTCTTGAAAAAAACAACTTAAACTTTTTTAATTTACTACACCGATAAAAGAGATAACACTTTTAATATTGAGAATTGTAAGTGATAAACTTGCAATAAAAATAAGATATATATATAATTATATTGCAAACTTCAAAACCCCAACCTTGAAGCCGATTCTTATGACTTTATGGATAGATATTCCCACTAAATCATTGTAATGAGTATATGATAAATTATCGGTGTGAATGTCCCTATATTATTGTCTAGTTTGGTGTTCATTTATTATAAACTTGACTTTATTAATTAATTCTTAAATAAGATTTCAAACTCTCATTAAGTAAGATGCGAACTCCTATTGCGTGTCAAAATTAAATAACAGACCTTGGTTATGGATTTTTGTCTATCTCAATTTATTTCTCAATAAATAACAGCAACAATAAACCGGTAACAATTAAAATTTTTCCCTAACAACATCAAATTAACAGTGAATTATAATCATAATTATAGTAGTGCTAAACAACAATTGAATTTTCATTTTTAATTGCAAAAAGTTATTAAAGGAAGACACTGTATCCTTTGGCAATCAAAAGCAAAATCTACATCAAGTTGGAAAGTTTCGTATTCGATTTGATTAAGTGATTCATAATGAAGAGCTATGACTAATCAAATCATTCATTAATATTAGCGTGTGGCAAATTTTCAAGTATTATCTAATAGAAATAGTGAATAAATCGACAAGGGATAATACACACCATTTCATAACTCTTCAGCAGTAGATTTTTGTGCTTCTTGGCACTTCCGGCTTTTCCTACAACACTGGCACTTTTTGTCTGTGCTTTTTGGTTTCCTTAGCTGCTTTTTCTAAAGAAAGTGTCGGTAGCATGAACATTCTCCTAATGACTATCTTTTTTTCTGTTTTCTTTTTTTCCTTAGTACACTCTTGAAATTAATCTTGTGTTCAAGCACATTATATGTATCTATCTCTATGAATATGCATCGAGAAAACAAGATAAGAAGCCTAAAAAACTAAGACACTTTTTATACCATGCATGCTTTATATATCTATAATCTACGGAAAATGTCATTAGTGAAACTAAGTCATAGCATCCTTTTTATTTTATGGTTGTTTTGTATAAGGGTTAGAATACTTCTTAAGTGTTCTCTTTAATTTAATTTCATTTTTTGTTGATAAAAAAAAAAGAAAACTCTTATTATTTAATAGTTTTTGATCCATTAGAAGTTGAGATTAACAGTAATTTATTTTTTTCTTTTAACTTTTTGAAGTGATTTTCAAGAATAAATAGTGATTAAATTATGAATTTAAAAAAAGTCATACTTGAAATTGGATATTAATTCTAACGATATTATCTTAACGAATTTAAGATAAAAACATTTATATATGGAAAAAATGTCTTAAAGACAAATTATTTTTAAAAGACTTAGAGAAGTAAAGATGAATGACAATTTAAATATAACATTTCCTTCAATCTCATGAGTTATATACACATGTAAAGTTTACAATCGTGACATCTTTTTACAAATTTTGAATTCCAAAAATGTCGATATAAGTTACTTAGTTATCTAAGTTTCAAAATATTTATGCTCTTTGTTTACTTTTAAAGTGGATAATAAAGATTCTGTTTGGACTATGTTCTATTCAATTCATTTTTCTGTCAATTTAGTTTACTTTCCTCCTTAGCTTTCCAATAAGGAGGTTCAAGTTCTTGTTACCGTTTTTATTTATTTATTTTGTCTCTATTAGTATAAATACTTGGAACTTTATTTTAATTTCCTTGATTTTGAATGTTGGACCATTGTTTGCAGATCCTTGATCTCTACATCTCACTTGTTAATGTTGACTCCTGTTTTTTAGCAACTTTCATCTAACTCTTTAATGAGAAGGTGTGATTACGTAAGTTAAAATTCCTTCACTTCTATATACACGTCTCTCTTCGTTTTCAAAGTCACTCATCTATCTTTTCCTATTTGATTTTTTTTTTTAATGTTTTTACATCTTAATTTGTGATTTTCAACTATTATTAAAAAGATAAATCCTATATATCTTAAAGGGTTTACGCAGCACAATATGAGTAAATCTTTATGAATGTTATGTTGATTTGAGTTTAACATTGTAAGATAACTAATGTGCTCATGTCTCTACTTTGTGAAACGTAATCTCACAACAATCAAATCAGTGCTGAAGTTACGAATAAAATCACATGATCCATGTTTCAATTTAGAAGATAGGTGGCTAATAAAACAGACATATATATAGGTAACTTAAAAATGTTTAATTTTTTAAATATAAGTAAATAAAAACAATATTTACTAAATACTTAAAATAAAAATTGACTATATATTAATAATCTAAGATATATTTAAACCTAAAGTGAGATGGGTAGACTATCAGTATCATAGATTAATGCAGGCAAAGAGTAATTAGATAATTAACAGTCTGACGTAGTCAACTACTTCCTATGAACACTATAATAGTTGCATACTAATCACCCTTTTGTTTTTAAAAAAGCTAGAAATTGTGAATAGTTTTAGGTAATATAATAACAGCAAACACGACATTCATTTTCCAGTGAATGTCACGACACGAATTCTCGTCTGATACAGCTATACAGAAGAATCTTTGGAGAGCTCCACCACACCTTCACAGGGACACTGTCTCAAAGGACAATCCAATCTCTCTCTCTCTCTCTCTCTCTCCCCCCATTTAATATCAGCTGAAACTTCCAACTCAACAACTCGTGAGATTCAAACCAAACCTGAATCAATATTCTCAATCCACCAACCAACACAAACCTGAATCAATATTCTCCATTCATGGCTTCTTCTAAGTCTTCTCTTTTTCTTCCTCTCCCCCTCCTCTTCCTTCTCCTGCAAATCCAAACATGTCTCTCTTCATCGCAAACACAAAACCCACTCCTACTGTCTCTAAAAACACAGACACAATCACAAACACCCTCACGTAAGCTCTCTTTCCAGCATAATGTAACACTAACTGTCTCACTAACCGTAGGCTCACCCCCACAGAACGTTACCATGGTCCTCGACACAGGGAGTGAACTCTCCTGGCTCCATTGTAAACAACTCCCCAACCTAAACTCAACCTTCAACCCTCTGCTCTCATCCTCATACACCACAGCTCCATGCAACTCATCCATATGCAACACCAGAACTCGTGACCTTATCCTACCCGCTTCCTGCGACCCCGACAAACTCTGCCACGTCATCGTCTCCTACGCTGACTCCTCCTCCGTCGAGGGCACCCTCGCCGCAGAAACCTTCTCCATCGGTGGCGCAGCACAACCGGGAACCTTGTTCGGGTGCATGGACTCCGCCGGGTACACCTCCGACGCCGACGAGGATTCCAAAACCACAGGTCTCATGGGGATGAACCGAGGCTCTCTCTCGCTGGTCACCCAAATGGGGCTCCCCAAATTCTCCTACTGCATCTCCGGGAAGGACGCCTCCGGAGTCCTCCTTCTGGGAGGCGGAGCCGCCGCCGCGCCGTGGCTGGGGCCGCTTAAATATACACCTTTAGTCACGGCAACAACCTCGTTGCCGTACTTTGACCGCGTGGCGTATACGGTCCAGCTCCAGGGGATCAAGGTTGCGGAGAAGCTTCTGCAACTTCCGAAGTCGGTGTTCTTGCCCGATCACACCGGGGCGGGTCAGACGATGGTGGATTCGGGTACCCAGTTCACGTTTCTTCTCGGGTCGGTTTATTCGGCATTGAAAGATGAGTTCTTGGAGCAAACAAAGGGGGTGCTGACCCGAATTGAGGACCCGGAGTTTGTGTTTGAGGGGGCGATGGACTTGTGCTACCACGCACCAGCGAGTTTGGCGGCGGTTCCGGCAGTGACGCTGGTGTTTGATGGGGCGGAGATGAAGGTTTCCGGGGAGAGGCTGTTGTATAGGGCGAGGAAGGGGAGTGATTGGGTTTATTGCTTCACTTTTGGAAACTCTGATTTGTTGGGAATTGAAGCTTACGTGATTGGGCATCATCATCAGCAGAACGTGTGGATGGAGTTTGATTTGGTCAAGTCTAGAGTGGGGTTCACCGAGACAACGTGTGACCTCGCCAGTGAACGGTTGGGCCTCTCTCCTTAGATCTTGGACACTCGTTTATAGCCGTTTGATTATGGGATTTTTTTTTTGTTTACTGGGTATAATCATTAATCAATTATCAACCCTCGGATTAGAGATACTGCTTAGAGAAACACTAAAATCATCTTATAGAATTTGGACTCTTCAACTTTACAGGTAAAGTTCGCCTACGGTTTCATTCTACTTCAACAAAGAGTGAATCATCTTATACAATTTGCACTCTTTTGTTTTTCTTCCTTTCTTTTAATAATAGAAGTAAAACAAATTCTTCTTTTGCTTAAGTAATCATCTTATATTAAAAGATTCTTTATCTAACCTTTTCTTCAAATGTGAAGTTTACTTCTATCATCAAACAAAAGAAGAAAAACAAAAGAACAATATGTATATGTTGGAACATATAAACTAGTTATTCTTAACACAAATTGTCTTGAAAATTTAGTGAAACCTGGAGCATTGACTAGGATCCAAAACACCCATTCAGACAATTTACTTCACCCTGTTTATTTTATTAGAAATGGTAATTTTTTTTTCTTTTTCCATTTTTAAATCCTATGGTCCACCGAAATTTTGAGATTAATTTGATTAGGTGGGGGCATTATTCTGTTGTGTGTCTGCGGTTATAGAGATAGATTTCAGGTAAGATAGCTGTATACCGATGCAACTTGGTACCACTTAAGCATTATTTAAAAAAAAAAAACTTTTTTGAACTCACTAGATTATTTTTTTTAATGCACTTCTAAATTATCACGACCACTAAAAGTTTAAATAAAATCAAGAAAGAAAAAAAAAATGACTTAACCATATTCAAAGCTATCCTATGGAGCCTTGTAAATGCACAGGAAAGGAAGACACCAGCATTCATTGAAATCAATTGTCGTATTTTCTTTGTGGAAATGTTATGATACAAAATCATGGCATGAGATTAGGGGAAAATAAAACATCATATTAATGTAGGACACATAAGTTCTGTGAACATTTAATATTGTTTGCCTTCTAAGTTATGTCAACACTAAATTTTGTCAACATTGTCAGAATATGCGCCAAACGCTGCTTATTAAGCTTAGAACTAATTTTACTTCCCTTTTTTGTGTTCTCGTTATATATGTTTTTATTTCACATTTCACTAAAAAGATTATTTCGGTTTGCTTACAACATTTTAGGGATGACAAAACAGGCCGGGTTTAACGGATCAGTCCCTCAGCCCCGATTAAAATGAACGGGTTGAGTTGAAGATTTCAATCCATCAGTCCATTCTGGCCTATTCCATCCAGCCCGTCAACTTGACGGGCCAAAGTATGGGCCAGTCCGTCTTTACCTGTTTGTTCGTTTTAAAAAAAAATAAAAAAAATAAAAGTAATTAAAAAGATTAATTTTTTATATTATATATTTTAAATGTATAAATTTATAATAGTATTGTAATTTAAATCATTAACATCAACAAATTAAGTTTGAATTATTAGTTATAATTGAATAATTTAATATGTAAATTTAATAATTATTTTAACTTATCTAATTAAAAATATTAACTAATCAATTAAAAATTTAAAAAATATTTTATTTGATTAAATATGATTTTAATAATAATTTATATGTATATATAAACAAATTTAAAAAATAAAAAAAATTGAAAAATTTGAAAACAAATTAAAAAACTTAAAAAAAAAAACTGGACAGATGACCTGTTAGCCCGTCCTATACGAAACGGGTTGTGATTCTTGGTCCATGTCTAGTGACGGGCCAGCCCGATCCATTTTTGATGACCACATACGAATAAGGCCAAAACAGGTCGGCCTAAACCCTAAACCCGTTTTGCCATCTATAACATTCTATTGTTTTTAATTTGGACGTTGAAGAGAAGAGTACATACTTTTAGGCTTGTGAGGAATTAATAATAAGGCCCGTTTCTTCATGCACCCAGTATTTTCTTTTTGCACTCCACTTTTTCAGAATGACTTTTCAAATTCAAAAATACATCTCAGAATATTCAATTCAAAATATATTTTTTATACATTTTAGATTGGGTGGTCTATAAGATAATTTTGAATTTAAAAATATCTTTCAAAATATTCAACCTAAAATATAAAAATATTTTTAAATAAATATTCTGAAAAATATTTTTGAATTCGAAATATATTTTTATATTCAAGATTAAGTGGGAAAGATATTTCTAAATTTAGGAATATTCGAAAAATTCAATTTGAAATATAAAAAAAAAATATATATCTTCCCGGCTAAATCTTCGAGATTAAATCTTCCAGAAAACGTTTTCGAAACAAAATATTTTTCGAAATAATTAATCCAAAAAATATTAAAAAATAAGAGGTGGGGTCATTTTTTTAATTATAATTTTAATAAAAATAGTCGGGAATTACAAATTTTATGGAGGTGAGGAAGAAAATAGGAAGAAAGAAACAGCCTAATAATAAATCAGCCATTGCTGGGTACCCGAAACTGGGCTTGTTCCTGTATGTATAATTTTCCCCTTTATATTTTTTCTGTTGGTTTACATTTTACTTTCGTTGGGTTCATGTTATTAGGTTTTCAATGAATGGATCCCCATGATACCTTTCTTGCTACATCATCGCTGCTCACTATAGGCGCTGCATTATTTAGAATAGTGGGTTTGGTTAGAATTTCAGAAAACTTATTTAACAATGTTTGTTCCATAAAGTTCACTTTGAAAAACATCTTGTATTTTTCAGAAAGTTTCGTAGAAACCTGTTTTAGAATGTAATTCATAGGTTCTGAAAAACTTGTTTAAGAAATTATGTTTGTGGTATGAGGCCTAATGTGATTGGGTTAGTATTCGGAAAAATCCTTTTAGCCTTAGGCTCTTTTAGACTAAAGTTAAAAGGAGATGTTAATTAAGTACGTAACTTTTGATAAGTTTAAGACCGATTAAATCGGTAGATTAAATGTCGATATAATAAAAAATTCAATGTTAATTAAGTGTGTAATTTTTGAATATATAAAATGAATCACATAATGAATAATTGACAATGACAACAATTAATAGGAGGTTTACTGTATCAGATAACAAAAGGAATGAAGGTTTGGAGGCCATCACTCTACTCCTACAATCACCGCTTTGACCATGGCTACAATCCATCTCCATTGGATTATAGTTCTCATTAACTCCAAGTTGATGGGTCTAGATAGAGTTGTTAAAACAAGCTAATTGACCTTCTCCAGTTCGGTTAGAGAGTTAATTAAATTTAACTTATTTATAAGCGAGTAAAATAAAAATCGATCTCAGTCCGACCCACAACAGATTAGTGGGTTAAATGAATTGACTCACTTAATTTAAAGAAATATGATTTTTTTTTCTTCTCTAAAAAAAATTAATTTTAATTGTAATTAAAATCTATATAAATTTTAATATAATTCAAATACATTCTAAAATAACGTTCAACACGAATACGAACTAAAATCGCACAAATATTATGCTTGCATTTGCCAACCAAATATGGTGATTAAAAAAAACAACATAATCCAACCCAAATACAAAAAAAATAATAATAATTGTGTGACTCTTTATTTACAGATAAATTGGTGAGCCAATCCAACTCTCACATTTGTAAAAGAATTTGTAAAAATTAACTATACTAAAATTTGTAAAAAAATTTCAAACTTATCCAGTTCAAACCTGTGGTGAATTGAATTAGTCCACGAGTTAGTCCAGGAGTTATGATCCTCTTTAACATGTCTAACGACCAAGGAATGCACCATTCAGCTCATAAACATCATCACTGCCTATTATTCGAAGTGGCGAAAGTATGGAAAATACCTTACATGCTTACCGTAAAGGAATGAAGATCGGGAAAATCCCCATTCACCACAATGGTGATGAAAACCAGCTTATTTACGAGAAGTTGCAAAAAACATATTTAGAGAGACATGTTATTCTTGTGGACTCATAACTCAGTACATGTTTCTCATACCAAATTTTTTTCATTAATTTATTTTAAAATAAAATATATCGTCTTCCATGATCACTTTTTACTCAAATCGGAACTAAAATGTTGAACTTGTAATTAAGAATCCAGGACTAAACAGTCTTCAAGAAGATTTACGGTGGTAATGAAAATACTCAATTATGTATACCTACACATCAAATGGTGCACAAAATTTGAATCAAATTACAAGAGAAAACAAAAGAAAGATATCACCTGAACTGTGATTGATTTTTAAAAAAGTTATCCTATAGATCAATTTTTTTTTCAAAATAAATGAGATATGTAAAAGTACTATTACGAAATATTTATATATCACAACAAAACTTTCTTGATTTAAAAGATATGAAATTGTTATTCTGAAAAGGGAGCTTTTATTTTAAAGAAGCTTTAACAGAATATGATAATTAATTATTATTGAAGATAATTTATTAATTTGTTCATCAATTCATAAACCACTTTAAGAAAATTTTAATCTATTATATTTTTAACTTAATTATGAAAAGTTGAGCTTTTTCAAAAGGGTTGACATAATTAATTATTTATGAGACATGCAAAAATCAAAGTTTGGCTAAGTCGATTATTTTCCAACATGATTATTATATTCAGAAAATTCATAAAACAAATTTTCAATGTAATTTTCCCTAATTTTAGTTTTACGTTTTGATCAAATTTAAATAATAAATTATAGACAACGGAAGTAGAAAATATTATGTATTTATATTACCTATCTAGCATGTCGGTTATTTATTAAATTTACATAATAAATTTTACTATGACATACCAAAATTCGAATACCATAATAAAAGCTTAATATAATGAGTCAATTAATACTTAACATGAAAAATCTTACATAATTAAAAATATATATATAACCATGCTACTTGTTACAGTACTCGTCAAATAAAGTCGTTATAAAATATTTATTTTCTCTAGAGAGGAAATCAACATAAAGGACAACTTATTGAATAATCTTAAAATATTCATTTGCTCCAATTTTACTTCTTCGGCCTAATCTTAAAACATAGGTCATCTAAAAAAAATAAAAATTGTTTTGATTATTTTCTCTCATTTAAATTTCATCATCTGTTTCATAGTACAGGCCAATTTTCTTACCGTACACTATAATGTTGCTAGCAATTTGAATACTGATAGTTTTTATAGGTACCCCACTTTCACCTATACGTTCAACTAACATATTCATTTACCTAAATCAGATTTAATTAGTGTTTAATCATAAAAGCTGTGCTTAATCAAACTGTGAATGTAAAATTTTCTCTAGCCATACAATTTAGGTAATAAGTCCTCATCCTTAGTCAAATCAACTGCATCCCAATAGTTTACACCGTAAACTACATGCAAAAAAAGACAAACATATTATACCACATTAATTATCAAAAGGACTTTTCACAATATTCAACTACAAAATTACAACTAACAATAGTACCTATCTCATAAGTACGTTTATACAACTATTTCACGATGAGTGACAGATCTTCGATCACTATGTTTGAAGCGTTCAAATTTTGATTGAATTTTTTTTTTAATCTATGTTTTCGTCTAAAAATATTAAGTTGATCGTCTAAAACAATTAAATTGGTTGTCTAATGTATTTTAGTCTTAAATTGGTTTTTATTTTTTAAAAATTGATGTAATTTGATATTACTTATTAAATTTCTTAAAGCGTAGCAAATATTTTTTACCAAAATTTATATCAGGATTATGTCAATTACACAAACAAAACAAACCATCATTATTCACAACTTCAATTTTGATGAAAAAACATTGGTCCGATTCAAAAAATTTAATGAAAAAAATAACAAAATTGCATCATTTTTTTCTAAAATCAAGACCAAATTGAGATTAAAAAAATTTTGAGAACCAACTTATTATTTTTGAACAAAAATAAAAATCAAATGAGTAATTCCAAAATTTTTATATAAACTAGAAAAAGATTATATTTACTTTTTTTATGATATAAAAAATAATAAAATTATAATTATTGTTATCATTATAATTATAAAATTAAATATAAAATAATTTATATTTTATTATAATTAATTTTCATTAATAATGTTTAAATTTGAAAAATAATCAAATTAAAAAAATATTAAATTAAATAAATAATCACTTAAAAAATATTATTAATAAAATATTTTTTTATTTAAAAAATATTTAAAAGATAAAATAAAAAAATGAGTGTGAAAAAAAAAAACTATTCCTCGTTTATAAATATAAATATATAAAAATCTATTAGAATATAAATATATAATATATATTGAAATATTAAATTTTTTAAAAATATATATGAAATTATATAAATATAAGAAAAAAATGGGGGCCATGCCCCTAGGTCCATACTAAGATACTTTACTGTCCATAATTCAAACGCGTTTA
>Ga0209589_1007881_pt1 | contig 16879 bp, 14 predicted proteins | sample CowpeawhiteBW_FD_187525 | JGI IMG/M metagenome (GOLD analysis project Ga0209589, IMG submission 187525) | Root nodule microbial communities of legume samples collected from California USA - Cow pea white BW (SPAdes) (version 2) | ecosystem: Host-associated > Plants > Roots > Nodule | place: USA...
CTACTTAAATTCTTTTTCTCACAAACATGTTTTTCAAAAGATTTATTTTCTAAAGCATTTTTAAGTTGATTTTCTAAAATCATTAAATCAAACATATAGCTTTTGCAAGATGCACATTCAACTGTCTTAATTTCTCTATTTTCCAAACTTAAGATTTTATTTTTTAAAGCATTTTCTTCTTCAAGAGATTTTTCAAAATTGCTCTGTAATTCATTAAAATCACTTTTTAATTTTTTGTGAGCAATATCTAGTTTACTAGATTTAGCAAGCAATTCTTGAAAGGCATCATAAAGTGAATCATAATCATTTTCATTTTCATTTTCATTGTCAGAGGAGCTTACCTCACTGTCAGAGTGATCATTATTGGCCATTAAGCAAAAGTTTGCTTCTTCCTCATCGAATCCTTCAGAGTTGGATGAACTTGAGGCATTATCTTCCCACGCTATGTATGCCTTTTTCTTATAATATTTCTTGCTTTTCTTTTCATCACTCCTTTTTGAATTTGGACAGTCTGCTTTTACATGACCAGTTTCTCCACATCCATAACATTTAAGGTTTGAGGAACTTCCTTGATTCTCCTTTTTATTACTCTTGAATTGATTTCTTCCTTTGGACTTCATGAACTTTGTGAACTTCTTTATCGTGAGACTAAGATTCTCATCATCATCAGAATCTTCTTCCTCTTTTTTCTTCTTGCCTTTGACAACCTCAGTTTTGAATGTAATATTCTTCTTTCTTCCTTGATCTTCTTCATCATTCAATCTTTCCAGTTTAAGGTCGTGCTCTCTCAGTTTTCCAAAGAGAGCCGCCATGGTCATTATTGCAAGATTTTGTGACTCTGTGATGGCCGTCACCTTGGGCTGCCAAGTCCTATTCAAGGATTTAAGAATTTTTATGTTAAGTTCATCAATATCAAAGGTTTTACCTAGCCCACTGAGATGGTTGACGATGTGTGTGAACTGCTTCTGCACATCATAGATGGTTTCTCCCTACTGCATGCGACACATTTCGTATTCTTGAACCAAGGAGTTCTTTCTAGCCCGTTTGACATCATCAGTTCCTTCATGAGTTGCTCGAAGGATTTCCCACATCTCGTGTGCACTGGTGCAAACAGAAATTTTGTAGAACTCATCAAGAGTTAGAGCATATGATATGATGTTTCTAGCTTTAACATCATATTGAGCTTGCCTATTTTCATCAGCAATCCATTGAGCAAAAGGCTTTGGTTCCTGCACTTTATTAACAACGTTAACAGGAACAAATGGTCCATTCAAAACAGCATCCCAAATACCCCTATCAACTGATTCTAAAAATATTTGCATTCTGACTTTCCAGAAAGAGTAGTTTTCACCAGTGAAAAGTGAAGGTCTATTGATAGACGCACCTTCAGCAAAAGTTTGGTTTGACCCTACCATTTTCGAAAAAATTGAATAACTATCAAAGCAAGCTCTGATACCAAATGTTGGTATCACGCAGCGGAATGATTAAACAAGGGTAAAAAACCAAGAGGAGGGGGGTGAATTGGATTTTTATAAGTCTTGACAGGTTTTAAAAATTTTCCTCAAAATTTAATTGATTAACTTAAAATAACAGTTACTTTAAAACCAAGTACAGATAAATAAAGAGGTTAAGGGAGGAAGATGCACACTGATATTTATACTGGTTCAGATCAAAAGACTATACGTCCAGTTATTAATCTCTTAAACAAAGAGATTAACTCAATCATTATAATAATCATATTACAATAGATTATAAAAGAGTAAGGATTAGAAAACACCTCTCTTGAACAACCACAAGAGATGAACAAAAGCTCCCCCTGAATCACACAGAGGATGACCAGCTTTCCTAGCAATAACACAACACTCAATCTTCTAAGAACTTTACTTAGAAAAAGTTATCACTCACTCACACTAGGCTTTTCAAAGCTATTTTTAAGAATCTCACAGAGTAACACTTTGCAGTCACAGTACAAGAACTCTGAATCTTAAAAAGGTAGTTTGAAGTTTGGAAGCTGAGTTCTATTTAAAGAGATTTTCGCAGGTTGAGTTAGAAATGAAGAGTTTAGCTGAAACTGCCAAGGATAATCGATTACCATTTAAGATAATCGATTATTCCAGTGATTTTCGAAAATAAAGTTTTGCAGTGTTAATCGTTTACCCAAAATGGTAATCGATTATCTCATGTACAAATTTGAACAAATATTTTTATAACTGCCAATGGTAATCGATTACCAGAAATGGTAATCGATTACCAGAAATGGTAATCGATTATTTCAAGTTGTTTTTCAAGAGCCAAGTTATAACTGTCAGTGATAATCGATTACAATTCATGGTAATCGATTATCTTAAGTGGGTTTTGAAAAATAGAATTTTTTGAGTTGGTAATCGATTATTATAAGTTGGTAATCGATTATCATACTGATTTTTGCGAAAAAATGAGTTTCTCTCAGAGGAGTTGCGAGCTGGCTGTTGTTCTAACAATTTTGCACCTAACTAGAAAAAAGTTTAAGTTTATTACAATAAGAATCTTTAAACATAAACTATATTGTCTTCAATATCTTCAAGTGTTTTCTTTAGCATCTTTATCATCATCAAAATCTTTTAATCAATCTTTGTCAACAAATAATGATAATAATAATAATAAATAATGATAATAATAATAATAATAATAATTTTAAATATAAGGGTAAAATAGTAGTCTTACCGTTTAATCTATTAAAACATTATTTTTTATCTATTACACCAAGGAAATATCTCACAAATTTTCACGAAGTTTACTCTCAAATATATTCACTCTCACATTCAAATTCGTTAAAAGAAACACAAAAGCTTTACTTTCAAATCCACTTAACTTTATCAAATATCTCTTCCTCAAATCCACTTTTACAAAAGAACACACCCTAAACCAGAATGAGATGAGAATGAAATATGAATTGACAAGGGTATGGGAATAGAAACGGGTCGTTCTTATACCCAATTTAAAAAATTGAGTATTCATTATATCCATATTCGTGCACAATCATTATAGAAAAGTGAAATGAAAAAAATATATAAAAAGAAAAATATTTTCAACATTTATTGCATACAAATTTTAATTATTATTACTTATTATTATTATACATTAGTTATAATAAATATGGTATTTACATAAGTATTAATAAAAAACTATTAATTTATTAATTGTAACGTGGATTCAATGTATTTTCTATATATATATATATATATATATATATATATATATATATATATATATTATCCATAGGTTGAGACAATGAAGTGATTAGAGAGAGAAAGTGAAGGGAAGAAAATGAAGATGAATAGCATGAGTTTGGTGGTGATGTTCGTGTTGGTTATCGCTTCTATTGGGATGGAAAAAGAAGGTCCATTGAGAATGGCAGAAGGAAGACATCTATGTATTGAAATTTTATATCGTGATCCTGACTGTGACAATTTTAAGTGTCATCGCCAGTGCGACCAGAAACATCCACAGCAACGGAAGGAGGAGGAAAATGCGATCAAGGAGGAATATGCATTTGTACCTATTATTGTTCTTCTTCTCTGTAATCTTCTTGTATGTAACAATGTAATATTCATACCAAATAAAATCGCTCTTTCACTATCTCTATTGTCTATTCATTCTTCTCCTATCTTATTTTATGTATATTTATTACGCTTTTTTTTCTCATTCTCTCTCTCTCTCTCTCTCTCTCTCTCTCTTTTCATTTAGTTTTTATTTTTTATTTTTATTTTATGTGGTACATTTCATGTCATTATTCACGCATCATCTCATCTCTCTACTTGATGTCATGGAAATAAAATTAGGTTAAATATTTATTTTAGTCTCTAAACTTTGACGCGAAATTGGAATTCATATAATTTTTCCACCCATTTACGATAACTTTTTATATGATTCTTTTAGTCTAATTACTTCCTTTTTTTTACACAATTTGATACATTGATGCTTAACATGACCTAGAACGTTACCATCTGAATTGTTTAATATTTGAGAAACATGTTTAAGGTTAAAAACATTTATCATAATTGAACTAAAGGATATATATATATCCATTATCTTTTAATGTTTAAATATAAAATGTATCAAAGTTTCAAACAAAAATAAATTTTAATTTGTTATCAAAATTTAAAGTTCAGGTACTACAAAAATCCAAATAAAATTGTTCAACATAGGTTTCCAATTTATTTATTTATTCAAAAAAATGTTAAGAATAACTTCTAAAAAGTGTTGAACTTTGATGTGATTTTAAAATTTTAAATCTCTCTTATATATTAATAATTTCATAAATGACTTTTGCAATAAATAAATATAAATATAAATATAAATATATATATATATATATATATATATAAATTATTTTTACAACATGATAAAAAAGATAAAATAAAATATTATATTGTTGTCTATACCAAGATAAACCATATATGTACATATCCGATAATTAAGAATGAAATCTTCATTTAAATTAATGTTTATTATATGATAATATTTAATATGTTTAAAACTTTCTTCTTTTATATATCTATCTCTCTACATATGTGTAGATGTATATAAATAACTCGTTATAATATGAAAAAGCACGGTAAGAGCACATGTTAAATGATATAATGGATGTAAAAATAATAATATTTTTTAATTATATAAAGGAAATGTTCAAACTGTTAATTAATAATTTTTTACGTAGTTGTTCTTGTTTAGGAACAATAAAAATTAAAGAAATTGATGAATTAGAAACGGATTGAATATCTCACTTTTTTAGTTTACTTATTTTTAATGTTCTTCATTTAGTAAATTTAAAATAAAAGGGAAATATAACAAAAAAAAAAAGTTAACCTTATCTAACTTCTGCGAAAACAATAATAAAAATTACTTTGAAAATATCGATGATTATTCGAAACTTCTATTAATATTTTTCATATTTTTAATAAGATTAAGTTTAATTAAATGTATATTTTACACTAATATTTGTTTAAATTTTTTTTAAGTATTTATATATTTATAATTTATAGATAAATGTAAGAGTTGTTTTAAAAATAAAAATTTTATAAATTCAAATATAAATTTTAAAACAATTTTATAACAATTTAAAATAAATATATTTATTCATGTTTGTTAACATTCAATTTTGTCTGGATAACATTGATAAGAAATAACAATCAAAAATAAAAATTAATTAAAGTTCAATTGAGAAAAAAAAAGATAAAAAATAAAAAATATGTTTTAGTTTGAAAAAGAATAAATATATATATGTTTACTTCATTTATTTTATTATTATTTTTATTTTATTTTATCTTTTATTTTGGTTTTTTATTTTATTACTATTATTATTATGTTATTTTTCTTTCTTTTATTATGACCTCATTTTGTTTTTCATTTTAGCTAAAAATAAGTAAAAAATAATAATAATAACATTGATTTCCAAATTAATTTTAAAAAAAGGAATAAATAGAAAAAATAAACATAAAGGTCAAATTAAAGACTCTCTAACAACAAACTTATTTCTTCCTGTATAGTTAATTTAGAAATGTTCAGAAGTGTATCAAAAGTGTATTAACTATGCTACCGTTCTTTTTGCATGTCAAATGGGAATTACTTGTGATGATCGGGTTGCCATGCTCATGGTGGCTGAAGGAGCAGCAAACATCATCTGCTTTTCAGTCTTATCACACGGCCCGAAGTTGGAGGGAAGGAATTCAAAAAATCAGAATAGAACAAAAGGGACAAAGGACAATAGAACGAGGGGAAGAACACAAAGGAAAGAGCGACGGGGAGAGAACAACAAAGGTGGCAAGCCAAAGCAGTAGGAAAAGAACTACAAGAGGTAAGCACCCCAATCTTGAATAAATGTATGTTTGAGTGCGCATGATGTGTTTGTGTGTTGGGCTTGACATGTTGGTGTGTTTCATCCTCAATACTTGAGTACAATTTGTGAATATGCAAGATGTAAGTATGTTGGGTTTCATCTCTTTGGATCATGAGTCAAATATATTGTGCTCACTGTTGTTTGAGTTTGGAAAACGAAATATGCATCACCGTGCGCTCATCACCATTCTCATACAATCATCATGGCCATCATAATCTTCTTCATCTTTCCTTCCTAGCCAACTTTGCCCAAAACAAAAAAATAAAAATGCACAAGGAATGTGATAGACACCAAACCCCTCCATAATCACAAATCATAACCTTCACACTCATCAAACTTTGATCCCCATTTGTAAAACCACCTATCCACACCATTCTCCATAACCAAGAAATACCCAAAGCTGTGAACATTCCCATAACCTATTTTCACCATTGTCTCATCCTCATTCTCCTTAACATCAAGAGTCCATTTCAACCTGCATTCAGAGAGCTAGAGACACACACTTTATCATTATCCTCTTTTTTTCACCATCGTTCACAATCCACCAATACTTCAATCGTTGAACCAGTAGTGCATACCCGCACACAGAACCAACTACATTCTCAATTTAACCAACATGCAACTCACACCCAAACAAGCCGAATTTCATCTCTACTTTGGTCTTCAAACCCAAGTTCGCACCTTTATTCACGTCACAATATAATAGTTTCATTGGCACACTCACATGGATTTCCAGTACCAGAATCACTAACCTTGTGTTTGGATGAAACATTTCCACAATGCTGAGAAATTGAAATGCATTGTATTTGAATTGTTTGCAATTAAATTCCCTTCATTTTCTAAATAACTTGTTTGGATAAAGAAATTCAAATACCTTATATTTCAATTTCTTGTTTGGATAAAATAATTGAATTTCTTGTGAGATAAAATTTCATTTTAACAATATTTATTTTAGACTTAATTATGTTTTGAGTTCATGATAAATTTGGAAACGGGCTCGACGACCCAAATGGGTCGGGCCAACCCGACTACTCAACTGGGCTGGGAAACCCAACTGGGATAGGTTGAATCAGCTCGACGATTTAGACAAGCCTGATAAGCCTGACGACCCATACAGGCCGATCATGCCCGTCAAGTTCGTCTACCCAAGCCGACCCAACCATCTAGGTCGTTGGCCCGACATGGCCCCACTAGGTCATTGGGCTCGTCCGACCCACATGGGTTGTCAGGCCCGTTTGTTTCAATGGGTACACTTGACAAGTCTGTGTCGATAGGATGGCCCGACCTGACAAGGTCGTTGGGCTGGTTGGTATCGCCCGTGTCATCGAACCGATCGAGCTCGTCTAGTTCGTCGGGCCGGTCATGCCTGACTAGTTCATCGGGTCGGTCATGCCTGACTAGTTCATCGGGTCGATCAGGCTTAACGGGTCAACGTGTCGATCGAGTCATTGGGCCTGCCCAACACGTTTAGGTCATTAAACCCGCCCGACACCTTTAGGTCGTCTGGCCTGCCAAACTCGTGTGGGTCATCGGACACGCTGACCCATCTTGGTTGTAAGGTTGGTTTGGTCTGTCTTGGTATTCAAGCCCACCCGACTCGTCTAGGTCATCAATTTTGTTTGGGTCATTGGGCCTGCTTGACTCGTTTGTGTCATCAGGTTGGTTTGATCCGTCTGGATCGTCTGGCCAGCCCAGCTTGTCATGGTTGTCAGGTTTGCCGGGTCCATGTGGGGTTGAGTCCATAGTGTAAGGTTGAGTGAGAAGAATTTCAAATTCCACCTTTTTTTAAGGTATTTGAATTTCTTCTAGTTTAGCTAATTGAAATACTTCAAAAAGAAAATGCATGTATTTTAAATACTTTTTAATTTCTCTATCCAAACAAAACATTTCATTTCAAAAAATTTCAAATTCTTTAAATAAATGAATTACCCTCTTAAATACCATAAGCCTCCATACCACCATCACTCAAAACCAATTCGCAACAAAATACAACAAGTTCCAACAAAGAAGCGAAAAAAAGGGAAGAAGGATAGACACTATCGTCGGCGTCATAGTCGTCGGCGAGTTAGAATCTCGAACAGAGGCGATCTTGGTCGCGGCGGCCTGAGAGTTGGTTTCTGTGGTGCTCGAGGACCCAGTCGTGGTGGTTGGCACGATGGTGGCGAGCCGCAGAGTCTATGGGGTCTTTTCTCTCTCACAGAAGAAGAGAATCAAGGATTGGAGTGAAATGGACGGCAGTCTCCAGCGAGTAAGGCTTTGCGGCCGTGAAGGGGATTGGTTCTGCCCCTGTCTCAAACGCGTTGGAGAAGCGAAGGACGAGACATTGGTGCAGGAGCGCTTTGCTCGAGGTGGAGCTAAGGGCGATGTTAGTAACATCGCCGACGATGCTCTTGGCCGGCCATGGGGGTGGCGACGGCTCTAATATGGATCGGAGGTGATGACATCGACGACGTAGATTGTGCAGTAGCGGTTGGTTTTGTGTTGCGTTGGAGAAGAATGGCTCTTTGGGTTTGAAGGATTTTAAGAGAGAAGCCTAATGTTTAAAGTTTGAAGAGTTGGAATCAGTCCACTTTTACTCGCGCAACCCCATTTTTTTAAATCTTCGCACCCCTTTATTTTTTTTTTGGATTGTTGTGTTTGTTTTGTGGATCAATTTGATTGATTTGCTAGTCACACCTCTGTCCTACACTGCAGGCACCACCACTTGTTTCAATCTTTTATTCTGATGGACCTCTTTATTCTTCTTTCCCGCACCTCCATATTTTGTTAACTCTCCACCCCTATGTCATGCGTTTGTTTTGGACATGTTTTATTTTCTTCGTGCACCCCCTACATTTGATATTCATGCACCACTTTATTTGTATCTGCTATCTCTGGGCCTATTTTGTTATTATGATGTTGTACCCCTGATGTTTACTAGCCATGCACCCCCGTGTGTTTGTTTTGAACTTTTGTTTGTTGTTACTTGTTGCAGCCAATGTTTCACTGTACACACCTCTTTTACTTCATGCACCTCACACATTATTTATGCTCTCTCATATTTCTGTTTTCCACTTTTATCCTTCTTTATTAAATTATTTCTTTTTTATTTTTTAATATTTGAAATTTATCAAAAATTACAAAAATAGAAAAATCTAAAAAAATGAAAATGTTCTCTTTCACTTTATTGTGTTTGTCCGGTCGCACACACCCGTGTGACACTTATTTTCAAAAATATCGAAAAATATTTTCTTTTTTCTTTTGGTGTCTATCTAGTCGCTTGTGTCGTGCGACATTATTTTTCAAATAATTAAAAATACAAAAAAATATATAAAATTTTCAAAATATAAAAATATCAACATTTTCAACCAAAAATCTTATTAAGAACTATGTGATCTTTAATTTTCCACTGTGAGACACATAGGAACAAGGTCAATCCTTGTTAGGTTCACTTCCAAAAAATTAATTTTTTTCCCAAATAGTTTTCCAAATCATATCTTTTAAAGAACTACATAATCTTGATTTCTCATTTTGAATGAGGATACGTAGTACCAAGGTCAATCTTTATCAGGTCCAAAATATTAAAATGTTTCTTTTATATATTATTGTCTTATTATTTTTTGGAAAAATTAACATTTTGAAAACCACATCAACTAAAGGTAGTGCCCTTGGGCGGGCGCTGTAGGGTTCTAATACCTTCCCTACGCATAACCGACTCCCGAATCCAAAAATCTGACTTTTCGCAAACTTGCTTTATCTTCATAATTTTCCATAATTTTTCAGAATAACTTGGTGGCGACTCCAAATCTCTTTTTAAATTCGATTTCTTTTTGATTCACCGTCTTATCACGATTTCTGTTGCGATGAATGACAAATAAAATCGCTCTTTTACTGCTGAAAAAGATAAAGGAGGATAGATTTGTACTGATTGTTGAAGTTCACTTGAGATGATTTGGGAGCATTGGAGAGTGCGGATTCGCGAGATCATCTTGTCTTCTCATCTCGCCTCATACAAAAAGATCTGAGAGTGATAAACATTGCTTTACAATAATACCTTTAGTTTAAAATCACATTATTTGTGTGTGCATGATTCTAGGTAACCTTCTTATTTTCAGGGCAACTCCATGGTGGTCATGGCTGCATGATGGTGGTTCTAATGATTGAATTAATGCGAGGGAGGTGAATGAGACTTTGTAAAGAACTTGTTCCAACATTCCTAATATGTTACTATCCACAAATGCATCTAGGGCCCACTTTTACTAAAAAAAAAGGTTCAATTTTACGGAAATAGAACAACCAATCAGATTTATTATAATAATAATTAATAATAATAATAATCATTAATAATAATAATAATAGTCAATAATAATATTATTAATAATTAATAATATTATTAATAATTAATAATACTATTAATAATTAATAATTAATAATAATATTAATAATTAATAATAGTAATCTTACCTTTTAATCTATTAAAATATTATTTTTTAGCTATTACACCAAGCAAATATCTCATAAATTTTCACGAACTTTACTCTTAAATATATCCACTCATTCAAATTCTTTAAAAGAAATACAAAAACTTTACTTTCAAATCCACTTAAATTCATCAATTCTCTCTTCCTCAAATCCATTTTTACAAAAGAACATACCCTAAACGAAAATGAGACGAGGATGAAATATATATTGACATCTGTACGGGAATAAAGACGGATTGTCCTTATACCCAATTTTAAAAATTGAGTATTCATTGTATCCATATTCGTGCATAATCATTATAGAAAAGTGAAATGAAAAAAAAACTGTATTTAATAAATGTTGAAAATGTTGTTTTAATTATTATTATTATTATACAAGTTATATTAAATATGGTATTTAAATAAATATTAATAAAAAAATTATTAACTTATTAATTGTAACGTTCATTCAATGTTATATATATGTTAACCGTAGGTTGAGACGATGAAGTGATTAGAGAGAGAGAGTGAGGGGAAGAAAATGAAGATGAATAGCATGAGTTTGGTGGTGATGTTCGTGTTGGTTGTCGCTTCCATTGAGATGGAAAAAGAAGGTCCATTGAGAATGGCAGAAGGAAGACATCTATGTACTGAAATTCTATATCGTGATCCTGATTGTGACAATTTTAAGTGTCACCGCCAGTGCGACCAGAAACATCCACCAGCAACGGAAGGAGGAGGAAAATGCGATCAAGGAGGAATATGCATTTGTACCTATTATTGTTCTTCTTCTCCGTAATCTTCTTGTATGTAACAATGGAATATTCATGCCAAATAAATTGGCTCTTTCATTATCTCTATTGTCCATTCATTCTTCTCCTATCTTATTTTATGTACATTTATTATGCTTTTTTTCTCATTCTTTCTCTCTCTTTTCATTTAGTTCTTTTTTAATTTTATTCGGTACATTTCATGTCATTATTCGCGTATCATCTCATCTCTCTACTTGATGTTAGAAAAGTAAAATTAGGTTAAGGATTTGTTTTAGTTTCTAAACTTTAACGTCAAATTAGAATTCATTTGGTTTTTCCACTCATTTACGATAACTTTTTTATATGATCCTTTTAGTCTAATAACTTTTTTTTACACAATTTGACACGTCATCGCTTAACATGAACTTGAACGCTAGTATTTGAATTGTTTAATATTTGAGAAACATTCCTATTGTGTTTCTATCCATAAATGCATCTAGGGCCCACTTTGACTAAAAAAGTTCAATTTTACGGAAATAGAACAACCAATCACATTTATTATTATAATAATAATATTATTAATAATTAATATTAATGATTAATAATAATCTTATATTAATTTTAACTATAAAGGTAAAATAATAATCTTACCTTTTAATCTATTAAAAAATTATTCTTTTTATTTATCACATCAGTCGACTCTCATAAACTTTTATGAATTCTACTTTCAAATCGACTCATTTTTACCTTTAAATCTCTCCATTGAAAGAAATACAATTTATAGGGAAGTGAAATGAAAAAAATATAAAGTAAACATTTATTAAATGCAATTTTTAATTATTAATTTATTATTTGTAACGGACGATCAATGTTAAGCATCCCCAACCACGAGTACTCCTTTACTTACCAATGAGACCTGAGCCCAATCACATAAGACACTGACACCACTCTCAACCCAACACCTTAAGGCAATGGGTTTATGGGTCTTTATTCTTATATAGTGTTCCACTTTCTCATTTCTAGCCAATGTGGGACTTAGACTCACACTTGGATTCCTAAAATTTTCAGTGTCATCGCGAGTGCGACCACAAACATCCACCAACAACGAAAGGAGGAGGACATTGTCAATCAGGAATATGCCTTTGTACCTATTACTGCTCTTCTTCTCCTCTTCTCCCTGATCTCCTTATATGTAACAATGGGATATTCATGCCAAATAAAATCGCTATTGTACTATCTCTACTATTTATTCATTCTTCTCCTATCTTATTCTATGTACATTTATTACGCTTTTTCCTTCTTATTCTTCTCTCTTTTTATTTAGTTTTTTATTTATTTTATGTGGTACATTTCATGTTCTTATTCTCGTATCATCTCATATTTCTAGTTGATGTTATAAAAATAAAATTAGGTTAAGTATTTTTTTTTTTAGTTTCTAAACTTTTTTGTGAAATTGAAATTCATTTGGTTCTTCAACCCATTGACGATAATTTTTTTTTACACAATTTGACACGTCATATCTTAACATGTCATCGCTCAACGTGAACCGAAACGTTAGCATTTTAGTTGTTTAACATTTGAAATATGTTTGATAAGTCATGTAAATTTATTATAATTGATTTAAAGGATTATATATCCATTATCTTTTGATGTTTAGAGACCAACATATATTAAAATTCTGAACACGAGATAAATTTTAATTTTTCGTCAAAGTTTAGATATTACAAATATATTTAACTCAAATAAAATTGTACAACAAAGATTTTCATTTTATTTATTTCTTCAGAAAAAATGTTAAGAATGACTTCTAAAAAGTGTTCAACTTTGATGTGATTTTAAGATTTTAAATCTCTATATATTAATGATTTCATAAATGAGTTTTGAAATATATATATATATATATATATATATATATATATATATATATATATATATATATATAATGTGTTTAAATTTATTTTTACATAACAAAAAAGATAAAATAAAACATTATATAGTTGTCTATACCAAAAAAGATGAGAGAATAACGGTTGATAAATAGAAAAAAAAAAGAAATAGAGATAGACGATTTTATAAAAAATTTGTAAAAATAACGGTTAATTTTAAAAAATTTAATAAATAATTATATTTTAAAGGGTAAAATTAGAATTTTGAAATGTAGATACAAAAGAGGAAATCTCTTTATATATTGTTATAGACAAAGAAAATATTTAAACTCTTAATTAATAAATTTTCATCTAGTGTGCTTGTTTAGAACGATAAAAATTAAAGAAACTGATGAAAAGAATCAGACAAAGAACGATTGTAACTGTTAGCTTTTATTAAATAAAGAGTTAAAAATATTTTTAGTTCTTAAATTTTAAAGTAAAATTATAATTGATCGATATCATAAATTTTGATTTAGTTTAATTTTAAATTTTAAAAATAATAAATATGTTTAATTTTAAAAATAAATAAATATATATTAAAATGATTATATTTATTATCTTTAAAGTTTGAGTATGTAAATCAAATATAAATTTTAATTTTACGTTCAAGTAGTACATGAATAAGATAAAAAACTTAAATGTGTTTTTTATATTTTTAATATGTAAAATATTTCGTCCGTAAGTTACGTAAAACATTTTCTATGTTATTCACGTGAGAAGCATATCATACGGAATTTGTTTGGGATGATGTGTTATTTGATTTTCTTAAAATATATAAATGAAATGAATATATAATTTAATTCAGGAATGATCTCATAATATTTTAAATAATTTAAGGACAAAAAATATATTAAAGTGAAAATTTGTTTTGCATGTATTTTATAAAGTGTATAGATAAAAATAGATAAATTGAAAAAAAAATATTTTATTAGTCATCAATTTTGTTGATAAAAAAAATTAGTCTAAACAATTTATATACTTATTTATAAATTAAAAATTATTGGTAACTAAAATAATTTCTAAATTAGTTTTTAAATTGGTCATTAGAGTAAATTTGTAACATCCCATTTAATAGTTTTTACGCTACTAAACAAAACATTATATCATGATTAAACAAAGCAGATACTAGGAATAAGCCAATATAAAGGATTCAACAGTCATCCGCATAACCATCATAAAATACCGGCTACTGACACATCCTATACTAAGGAAAGGCTAACAAAAGTTCCCTGAACAAAACACAAACAGAGACTACTATCAAAGCCCCATATTGTTGTCAACTCCTATCTAGGAGAGGAGTATCTTCACCTGCATTTTCATATGCTCACACCAAAGTGATCATTGCAAGAAAAGAACCAAACACAGAAGACACAGAGAAAGTAAAAGGGTAAGCTAATCTGATTAAAAGAAACATGCAGCTCAATTGTAAATACCATGCAATTTTTCTCATTTTCACCTGAATCACTTAAACCACCATAACACAACACAGGTATATGACTCTAGACTCAATTATCCAAATTATGTAAGCGACATTAGACCTCTTGGTGGCATGCACCTTTGATGGTTTCCAAACTCTGCAGAGTTTGGCCTCAAGGGGTTATCACCCAACCACTCACAGGGTAAGTCCCCTTCTCGTCTAATATTTGATCAAGTCCAAAGACTAGAACCTTCTACTACTCCTCACGACATAATCCATTCTGCTCTATCTAAGCTTGAATGATTGTTGGAGTTTGAGAATACCTCCAATAATGAGTCCTTATGTCCTTACATACACTAAAACATGCCCCTTGAATTTCCCTTAAAATCCTAATTCAACCACATCTTCTCATAATCAAAATTCATGCATTTGTACCACACATGTTATCAGCCACAACAATCCAAGCATATTATTATCTAATTTCACCTTTTAACGTTTTAGATATACTTCATCCATCACAAACAAAGAATTAAACACTCAGCTGCAATGATTCTCGCTCAAGCTAGAAGGTCTCGCCTAGGCGAAAGGGTTATTTCGCTCAGGCGGATCATTCACGCCCGAGCGAGACTCAAAACAGGGGACTACCCAAAATCTGAGCGAATTCTCGCTTAGGCTGAGCTGTCTCGTTTAGACAGGATTACCTCTCGCTCAAGCGAAACGAGCTCACCTAGGCGACAATTCGCGTAGTAACAGGGACGAGTTTATGGTGTTTTCGCTAGGCGAAAGCTGCTCGCTTAGGCGAAAATACCAGATTCCCAATTTGTTCACACTTGCAAAAGCCTATAATCGTGCACAATTTTAATCACACACTCAATTTCTCAATTCAAGCACTTAATCCACACCCATTCATGCAATCAAAAGCACCAAAAATGACTTTCATCCGAAATCAAGAAAACAGATAGCTTCCCTTATCTTTTTCTAATTTAAGCTTGGTGAAACACTACCTTAGACAGTGAGAGCACAGAACCTCTATTCAACCTATGAAAATGCAACACAATGTCGTAGGAGAAGGATTAGACTTTAATCAACTCAGAGCAAAGGACGAATTTTACAGAAACTAGGAATTTAGGGAGAATTGGGAACCAAATTTGACTTACGAGAAGGGGATGGATGCTCAGCTTGGATGAGGGATTCTGGACTGGTCCCAATTCTGCCTGCTGAAACAGGAAGGAGAAAAAGCTACAGATGATGAACCAGAACAATGATGTTAGAGAGTGATGAGGAAGAGAGTTTTGGAATGTAAAAGTGTTATGTGGTGGAGGTAACTTAGTGCACTACAGAAAAAAAAGGTGAAAGAGAATAGAGGTTTCACAAAATTGGTGTTTAAATTAGTCATGACTTTTACCACTTTTGAATTTTATTAACCTAAATAGATCATTAAAATTATTTTTTCAAACTAAACTTTTTTACTATTCAAGTACAATTTTTTTTTTTTGTTTTGAAAGACTAAATTCTCATCATACTTTTTTCTAATTTTGTAGGTTATTTGCGGCTGGAATCCTATCCTTTGAGCAAAGAATTCTTAACAACATTTTTTTCTAACTTTATAAATTTGTATATTTCTTTTAATAAATTACTTTATTAATTTTTTTTATAATCTCATGTGAATATAAAATTAAAAATATATATTTAATTTAATATTTATGAATTAATCAGAAATAAATAATTTGAATAGTGTGTATAATAAATAAGATAATTTAAATATATTGTAGTTATGGTAATAGAAAAATTGTCACAATAAAATATTGTAATTATAGTTATTTTTTGTAAAATTCATTTTGATAAATGTATATTTATTTGGTTAAAATAATTTAGGTAATATTCTGTATGAGTAATAAGTTAGAAAAATAAAATTAAAGAATAATATGATTATAGCTGAAAATATTTAAAAAGAAATTTAATGTAAAGTTAAATATTAGTAATATGAATGTAAAACATTTAGGTTTATTTATAAAAAAATTCTTTAAAGAAAATATTAAAAGAGTATATATTTTTTTAAAAAGCTTTATTTAGAAAAAATATAGAGAAATATCTTATTTATTAATAGAATTTTAGAAAAATTAAAAATACAATAGGTATAAAATTCAAAAAGTCAAATTAGAAACTTATTTATTGAAGTTATTAGTTATTTAAATTAAATTTAATAATTATAAAAAATAAATTACTTAGTATTAAAATTTTTAGTTTTGAAAAAAAGTTAGTAATATATGTCTAGTAAACAAAGAATAAAGAATAAAAAGAATTAAGAAGGTTGATTTGAATTAAATTTGATAAATAAATATTTATATTGTTAAAATTTAATTTAATTTTTCTAACTTATTACACAAAAGTTTATTACAATATGTATTTTTAAAATTAATTTAAAACAAAAAATCATAATTATGATATATTTAAATTATTTTATT
>Ga0209589_1007883_pt1 | contig 16876 bp, 8 predicted proteins | sample CowpeawhiteBW_FD_187525 | JGI IMG/M metagenome (GOLD analysis project Ga0209589, IMG submission 187525) | Root nodule microbial communities of legume samples collected from California USA - Cow pea white BW (SPAdes) (version 2) | ecosystem: Host-associated > Plants > Roots > Nodule | place: USA...
TCTTCATCTCTTTCCTAAGGGAAATCTTGATCTTCTCTACCAACTCACTCCGACAGATTTCGTGCACTCCACTCCAAACCTCCCATGCGTGTTCCCATCCCGTCGCAAAAGAACACATGAATTCAGATAAAGATGATAACAACCACATGCGCACCGTTCGATCTTTATCAACCCATCGCCGATACTCCATCGTTGTGAAATCAACAGCACGAGCCACATCGCTTCCATATTTTGGAGGGGGCACAGTGTTTGTGATGAACATTGTTAAATTTTCTAAGATCAAGACACGCTCAACTTGTTCTTTCCATGGAACTAAATTGCTCACTCCTTCCAGTTTTATCGGTAACTCGTCTCTGAGTGTTTGTGGCATTGACGATGACGTGGATGCTGATGCTAATCCTGGTAACAACGCCAACGCTGACGACGCAAATATCGACTTAAAAGATGAGGTGGAAGACGACGCGGGTACCGGAACAGAAGGAGAAATGCAAGACGGGATGAAAGACGACGCCGAAGCTACTTCCTCGACTTGGACTTTATTTTCCGTCATGAAAATACAGAGAAGGTTCTATTTTGAATTGAAGGAAGACTGGTTTGTTAGAGTCTCATGAATATACATGAATGTTATGATATGGATAGAGAAATTCCTCTCTCTTATTGAATGAAAAAATGGCTAATAAATAATTTTAAAAAAAAGTTGAAGACAAAAACAAACACTCCACTACTTTCTAATATCACGAAAGACTTATTTACTAACAATAAAACTGCATAACAAAATTGCAACTGTATAACAAAACTGCTCCTAAATTTACGTATTACACAATTGACTAACAAATCCTCCCTTCAACTGAATGCTCTACTTAATAAATTTATAGTCGCAATCGAAATCGATGGTCAAAATAATTTAAGAAAAACAAAAGGGTCACCAACATAATTTATTATATAAAAATCTTAAAAGAAAGGAGTGTGGAAAAGTATTAACACTCCATATCTCCTCCTCTTAAAAGATAATTTCGTCCTAAAATAGTTTCTTTTAATTAAGTATGCAAAATAAAAGTAAATATTTTAAAATATTGATGGTTTCCCAAAAATCAAACAAAATAAATATATATACAAAGTAATAAACATAAAAATTTAAATTATTTTTTTTATTTTTTTGCTAGGCAAGATTGTACCTCAGTCCTACATATTTGCATTTGAAACATCAAATATAACGTAGTCCTTTGTAAAAATATTTGTTGTTTGATATTTTTTTTTAATTTTAGATTTTAATATTTTTATTATTAAGAGAATCTGAAACTCAACATGATTAAATTCTAAAGCAAATACAAGACTTCATGATATCCAAAAAGAAGTATAATTTATAATTTATAATTTTTTTTATTTTAAATTTTAATATTTTTTATTATCAAGAAAATTCGAGATTCAACATAATAAAAAACTTAGTTATCAAGCAACTTTGAAACTTGACATGATAGTTCAATAATTATATAAAAGAAATATTTTTTATTTTATTTTTTTAAAATATTATAATTAAAAGCCTATAAAGGAGTATTTTAATTATCAAGCAAATATAAGACTTGACATGATATTCAATAAAGAAATATAATTTATAATTTTTATTTTTTTTAAATAAGAGAATTAAAAGCCTGTGCAAGATATTTCTAATTACCAAGATAAAAATAATGGCATCCCAAAGAAAACAAAAGAGAAAGGTTGCGCATATAAATTGAGTTTCACATGTATTAATAACTCAAATAGAGACGTTCATTCACAATCAGAGTTGTTGCCACAATCGAACATTAAACTTCAATCGACACATATCAATCATGAATCCAAACCCAATGCACCTAACATCCGAACCCGAAATGCATTTACCATGTAACCGGTTAATCAATCATACAAGATTATAACAGAGTAACAAAGTCAAGATTCACAACCCATTGATTTTATTATTCTCACCAATACATGAATAATATTAGATGCAAAAAATAACTTTGTGTGTGTGCTCTAGTAATAAAAAAAAAAAGAGAAGTGTTGATTTTTTCAGTGTCTTACATAGGAGAGATTTTGTGTTTATATAGACACCTTGGGATATCATTTAAATCTTAATTTTTAATTATAATGAAATATGAGTAGTGGCAGACCTTAGAAGCAATGGTGGACCATTGTTGTCACAAGGGGGAGCCATGGCTCCACAAAAAAATTTTTAATTCTATTTTTTATATATGTTATATATTTTTTAAAATTTTATTTATATATTATTATTTTATTTATATTAAATTTAATAAAATATTTTATTTTATCACCTATCTTATTTATATATTAAAATTAATATATATTTATTGTATAAAAAATAAAATAAAAACCAATTTGATGGGCATTGATTAATGAAAGGTAATAGGTTTTATCACTAGTGATGAGGTTCTTTTACTGTAAATCATTAAGAAATAAGAGAATAGAAAGAAAGGTAAAGAGATAGATTAGGAAACAAAAGATTAAAAAATGCACAATATCTCTCATGAATCAAGGTTACTATCTTATTATAATTTATGTATTTATGATTCTCATATTACCATGATTTTCTTAAATTAAGTTTTTTTTTTCAAATTAGTTTGCTTAATTATGATGGTAAGGATTCTTTTCTAAAATTGGCATTAACCCTAATAATATTTGTCCTGAAATTAGTATAACATAGATTATGAAATTTAGAAATTTTGTGTTTTCCATTACATATGGTAAAATTTGTAAGATTTTATAGATGTATCTTGGGTTGAACTACAAATTTCACTGCACATAATGAATTAGTTGAATAACCTTGAATTGGATTAGAAATTAGAATACCCTTATTATGTTAATTTAATGAATTAGAAATATTATAATTGGAAAATACATACGAGAATCACTTTGAAACAAAGAAAAGGAAATTTTTTATTTAATTAGAAAAAATAATTTATATATAAAAAATCTAATTTGGCACCCCTAAAGTTTTTGTCCAAGTTCTGCCACTGCTTAGAAGGTCTGTAGGGCCATGGCCCTTCCAAGATTTTCTAATTTAAAAAAAAAATGTTTTTAAAATATTTTTTAAAATCTTTTAAAATTGATTTTTATTTTTTATTAAATATAATATCTAATATTAATAAATAATAAAATTAAGAATTAAACATAATAAAGAATAATAAAATTTATTGAGATATTTTGGTTATACTCTTCCATTTTAAGTTTATTTATTTATTACTCTTGCATATCTTTTTTTATTTTATTTTTTTTAAAAAGAAATAGAAAGTTAGATATAAATTCATTCTCTAGCTCTTAGTTCTCATCCGTCCTCTTTTAAGATAAAAAAAAATAACTTTCTCTCTTCTCTTGATAGAAAAATATTAGTTTGATATTTAACTCTTTTTTTTTCATCTTATGATTTCTTTTGTATATTTTTTTTATGAATATAAAAAGAAAAGTTATGCATAATATGTTTTTTCATAACCATTTCTTAGATTGACTCGATTATCATTTTTTGTAAGTAATTACGTTTCTCAATTTTTGATTAGATTTTAATAAATTATTTTTTAGTCTTAATTTTTGTTTAAATATGTATATTGATGAAAAATAAAATAATAGATTCAGTTTTTATAAAGTGATAAAAGGAAAGATACCCTTAAAGATAAAAACAATACAAATATACTTTTTTACCTATTTTCAAGCATGATACTAAGAATTCAATTGTTGAATTAGAGAACCATTTCTTAAAATTAAAAGAATTATAAGTGGGAAGTTTCATATTAATTCTTTTGAATTATATGCAGAATGTTTCATATTAATTCTTTAGAACTTATTATAAGAAAATGTGCTCAAATATGAGAATATTTAGGGAATGAGATGAAATTAGAAAAACTAATTTAAAATGAGTTTGATATCAAATACAATTTAAAAACTATAATTTTTGTAAGGAAAAACATACAAGAATTTCAATACTAAATTATATATATTTTTGTTACATCAATAATAATAATTAAATATATAAAATTTGAGTATATTATTTTGGCCCCTTCAAACTTTTTGACAAAGATTCGTCATTGTATATGAGGAAAGAATTGGTCCTCATGAAACATATTATATGAATCAGATCATAAAATAATATTCAGGGTATTAATTATAATTATTATCACAAATATTATCTCTGATTATTAGAATACTATCTTCTCTGATTCACAAAATCTTAATGAGACACATCAATAAGCATAAAAATCAAGATATTTATTCTAATTATTATGAAGAATATTGCTTCTACTAATTAAATAATATCTTATTTGACTGAAGAAATCGCAATGAGACACATCACATAAGCATAAAATCAAAATATTAATTCTAATTATTATGAAGAATATTGTTTCTAATTACTAGAATAATATCTTCTGACTGAAAAACAAAAAACTCAATGAGACACATCACATAAGTATAAAATCAAGATATTTATTCTAATTATTATTGAGAATATTGATTCTAATAATTAAAATTATACCATTCTCTAAAAACAGATATTATAAAATATCCTTTTCTGACATGTCATGTAAGGATTGTAAATAACAAATAGTGGGGGTAAAACTATGTATAAAACATTTAGGCTCATGAAAAGGGGTGTGATAACAAATTGACTTTTCCTTCCTTTTCCTTTTAATGCTTTAAAGTCTAAAGAAAAAAATATTACACTTTTTTTCCTTTTTTGTTTTTTCTATCATTAACTAAAAACATATTTTTTTATTTTTTGAGAACAAATTTATTTGTCTGGACGAAATTAGGTGTTGACAACTGTCCCTCTTTACTTAGATTTTGCTAGATAATAGGAAAATTTAACTTTTCATATTATCGTAGTAAAGGATAAGTAAAGATAAAAACACTAATTTCGTCTGGGTTTCAAAAGAGAATATAAAACTAAATAGAAAAGCAAGTAAAGAAACAAATTAAATTAATGATAAACATGACCATTCCCAGGAAAAGGGTCCCTAAGTGAAAGATAGGGACTCGATGGCCATTACCATGTAAAGAGTCCCGATCCAAAAGAGAACATCTATTCGACCATTGCATAGTAGAGGGTCGATATAAAAAAGAAACCTGAATTCGACCATTGCCTAGCAGAGGGCCGACATACAAAAAACACCCTAAACTCGACCATTGCCTAACATGGTCGACATACCAAAAGAAAACCTGAACTTGACCATTGCCTAGTAGAGGGTCGATATACCAAAATAAAATTTGAACTCGACCATTGCCTAACAGATTGTCGATATACCAAAAGAAAACCCAAACTCGACCATTGCCTAATAGAGGGCCGATATTGAAACGAAAACCATGAACTTGACCATTGCCTACCAGAGGGCCGATATACCAAAAGAAAACCTAAACTCTATTGCCTAGTAGAGGTTTGATATACCAAAAGAAAACATGAAGTCGACCATTGCCTAGCAGAGGACCGATATACCAAAAGAAAACATGAACTCGACCATTGCCTAGCAGAGGGCCGATATACCAAAAGAAAACCTGAACTCGACCATTGCCTAGCAGAGGGTCGATATCAAAAAGAAACTTGAATTCGACCATTGCCTAGTAGAGGGCTGGCATACTAAAAGAAAACTTGAACTTGACCATTGCCTAGTAGAGGGTCGACATACCAAAAGAAAACCTAAACTTGACCATTGCCTAGTAAAGGACCGATATACCAAAAGAAAACCTAAATTCGATCATTGCCTAGTAGAGGGTCGATATACCAAAAGAAAACCCGAACTCGACCATTGCCTAATAGAGGGCCGATATTGAAACGAAAACCATGAACTCGACCATTGCCTAGCAGAGGGCCAATATACCAAAAGAAAACCTAAACTCGACCATTACTTAACAGAGGGCCGATATACCAAAAGAAAACATGAACTAGACCATTGCCTAGCAGAGGGCCGATATACCAAAAGAAAACTTGAACTCAACCATTGCCTAGTAAAGGGTCGATATACCAAAAGAAAATCTGAACTCGACCATTTCCTAGTAGAGGACCGATATTGAAAGACAGTTGGTAACCATTCTATGAAGAGGGTTCTAATATGGAATCACCACCTTGTGATAGTCAAATTGAATTTTGAGAAAACCGAATGCATAGATGTATGAATTTATAAATGAATAACAATCAATCTTGTTTTCCAAAAACTTCCTTATGCTCAATTTTGCCTTTTCCATTTCTTTATATTTCTATTTGTTTCCTTCATCTCTTTATTATTATTTTTTAAACTAGCATTTAAAATCATTTTGTTTCCTCGATCATCAAATTCATCTGGATGTCACTTCGCCATCTCAACACGAGATATCATATGCTTAATATTTTCTTTTGACACATCATGTGATCACATAGTGGACAAGAAGTGAAGGGTATAACTTGAATCATAATGTAATTGTATTATTCCTCACAGTCCTACACATAAGCAGATTTGTGAAGTTAGAGGATAAACTTTATACGAGGCCCAAAAACTACCCTTGTTTGGATTCATTGTGTAAAAACATGACTGATGAATATGTTCTATTGAGTGTTGGTAAAATGGAAAGGATTGGCCAAGGGTATTTGCTAATAAGCTGATGGGAAAAATGTTAACCCGAAGCCTTTATCCTTTTTTTTCTTTTTCTTTTTTTTCTCTCTTTTTTCTTTTTCTCTTTCTCTCTTTAGTAACAACATTAACAACCATATTCTTTTGTCTCAGAATTAAGCTTTATGAAAAATAAAAAAAAATCATTTTTTTCAATCAATGTGGGCTTTTATTAGGCTTGTAACGTGGTCAAAGGTTAAAAGGGTTTTATACATATCGTCATCACTTTGTAACTCTTTTTATCGTACATTTTATCTTGGATCAACTTGATTTCATTTTTTTCGCATTCATTGGATCTTGAATCACTTTTCACCTTTTGACTTATGCTTTCTCACATTTTTATTACTTGAACATTGTATCTTTAGTTGAAATCTTCATGCTGATAATCCTTATGGTGGGGACAAATTTGAAAGAAAGTATTGTTGCTAGCCCAAAGAAGGTGCAATGGATATCCCATTTTGTTAAGACAGAAATATGGCCACACGTCATTTTGAATCTTGATTCACTAATTCTCAAATAGATTAAATCTTAACCAAAATTTACTAGTGCTCAAATCATTTTGCTCTTAGTCATTCATTCTTGTCATTAAGCCTCTAGGATTTAATGATCATTCCCATAAACCAAAGTGATATATCCTAACACAACATGCCCCAATGCCATATCCTTATTTATCTTATTGAGCAATGATTGACGTCTACTAGGGCAACTCTGTCATCCGTATGAAAACAATGAACTACGGGAAAGTATAGAACTGTCACCTTTATTTTATGCCATTTTTTGAAGAAACATGCATTCAATGACTTTGGTAACAAAAGATTAAACATGCTTTGCATTTTCAACTTTTTTTCTATTATTACACATTTTTCATTTTTTCATTATTATTTATTTTCACGACACCCTTCAGACTTTGTCTTTGCATGCCCTGAACCAGTCTTCATATTTTGTGGATGAACCCCTAGTGCTTATTGAACAAAATTTTTCCTTTAAACTTAGTGTGACATAAAAATATTTTAAAGAAATCAAAACAAACTATGAAGTAAACAAATTTGTCATTCAACGAATCAGTCATTTAAATAATATCAATATTCCTATACAAGTTTTTACTATCATGGAATCATTATGCATAAAATCTTTTGACTGCATCAGAATTGACTGGCAGCGGTAATTTTTCCCCATCCATCCTTGTGAGAATTAGTGCTCCTCTAGAGAATGTTTTCTTCACAACATATGATCCTTCATAATTTAGCGTCCATTTCCCTCGATGATCCTTCTGCATGGGCATAATCTTCTTCATTACCAAGTCGCCTCTATTGAATTCTTTGGGGCGTACTTTCTTATCAAATGCTTTTTTCATCCACCTTTGATATAATTGGCCATGGCATACTGCCGCCAATATTTTCCCTTCTAAGAGGTTTAGTTGATCAGATCGAGCCTGAACCCATTCTGCCTCTTCTAACTGAGTTTCCATCAATACTTTTAGAGAAAGAATTTCAACTTCAAAGGGAAGTACTGCATCCATCCAATAAACCAATGAAAATGGTGTTGCCCTAGTTGATGTTCTTACTGAAGTGTGGTACCCATGTAAAGCAAATGAAGCATCTCATGTCAATCCTTGTATGTCACTGCCATCTTTTGTATGATTTTCTTGATATTCTTGTTTGCAGCTTCAACTACCCTATTCATTTTTGGCCGATTGGGAGAAGAATTATGATGCTGGATCTTAAACTCTCTACATAACTCAATCATCATATTATTATTCAAATTAGTAGCATTATTTGTGATAATCTTATTCGATAGCCCATATATATCAATTACTTCTTTATGAATTTTACTACCACCTTTCTTGTTACACTGGCAAAAGAAGCAGCTTCCACCCATTTAGTAAAATAATCAATTGCAATTAGAATAAAATGATGACCATTTGACATTTTTTGTTCTATGGCTCCAATAACATCTATTCCCCACATTGAGAAAGGCCAAGGTGCGATATGTTGACATGTGAAGCCAAGGTAGTGTGTCTCATGAAGATTTAATGAAGCTTTGTTGAACTACTTGGAGCCATTACCTTGGGAAAATGCCTGCATTGATGAAGATAAGGAGATTTGAGGGGATTCATGTTGATCAAGTCTTCAACGCGTGCCCTCCACATGGATTAATCATTAGGAGAGAGTATTTGATATTTGTAATTCACTTTGTAGACCTTGGAGCATTAGTTTGATGTAATTGGTCTTTGTTGTATTTTTTAATCTGTTGAAATATTTTTCAATAGGTTAAAATGTGTCTTTTAATTTTTTGAATGGTTTTTCAACAGGTTAAAAGGTTAGATGCAATAGTCTTAAATTGTGACTTATTCAATCAATTGATTTATTTTTTAATCGACTGATTTCACTTAAGTCAAGTGAAATCAACCGATTGATTAGGAAATCAACTTGTTGAATTTCGTAACAGTTTGACTATAAGTGATGTGATTTTCGAAAGAGAGGTAACTTAACCATTTTTTAGCGCGAAATTGTTCTGGAAACCTTGAAAATTTCTCTCTTTCATGATCATTCAGATTGTAGCTGTTGAAGATTGATCTAGGATCAATTCTTGGAGCTTTTTGGCTTGTGTTTGAAGCTTGGAGAATTCCTTCCAGAAAAAAATTGTTTATCTCAATATATTTATACATTTGAAGAATTCTTTTTTTTCGTTAAAACAATTTTCGTTATTTCTCAACCATTGAGTATATATGTTGATATTTGAAATTTTTTCTTAGATCTCTAAGGTATTTTTCATCTTATTATACCCTTAATTATACATTTGTTTTTCTTTGTGCGATTTCTTTCAATAGTCTCTCAAATTGTTTCTAAGATAAACATTTGTTAATTTTTTAATATTTTTATTTGTTGTTTATTTTCATCATATAGAATACTATTTCGATATATTTTATCTAATTATTTTTTATTTTCTAACTCATTATCATTCATACTGTAATATTTTCACTATAATTGTATAAATAACTTTTATTTACTATAATATAAAAATTTAATGTAATTTCCATGAATATTTTCTTATCACCATCCACCATATATTGGAGTTCAAAAGATACAAGATATATGTCAAAATTTTATTATTATGTTTATTATTTGTTCTTTGCTTCATTTTGATCAAGTGATGTATCATAACTATATAAAAAAGATATTCATTAGAATTTAAAAAATTGAAGTAAACAAACATTAATGAAACCTAGTTGATAAAATTAAAAATATTTTTAAAAAAATATAAAAGGAAAATAAATATTCAAATTAAAATATACTTTAAATGTTGGTATAATTACTAATTTGGTACCCAATTTTTTGGTTAAGTTCAATTTGGTCCCCATACTTTTGGTTTTTTGAATTTAGTACCCCAATTATCTAAAAAGATTCAATTTGATCCTCTCCGTTAAGTTGAAGTTAACACCGTGTCCATACAGGAGACGTGTCAAGCCATGAAATTTTTAATTTTTTTTTCATTTTTTTAATTTTTTAATTTTTTTTTGTAAAAATTTATAAACTGTCACGTGTCAGATTACCGTCGTGCCACGTGGCATCTTACAATCATAACACGTGGCAGTGATAATAGTGGTTTTCAATTTAGTCCTCTATTTAAATTTTTGGTTCAATTTAGTACCCCAATTTTTTAAAATGATCCATTTTCGTCCTTTCCAATTTGAGACCAAATTAGTAAATAAGCTGAATTACAACTTATATATATATATATATATATATATATATATATATATATATATATATATGTTACACTAACTTTTTCTAATATATACATCAAATCATTTCACCTAAATACTTAAATTATTTTATTTTTTACATTTTTTACCTTTGTAATTTTTTACCCATGAAATTTTTTACACTTGTAAAAATTAAAATAATTTGAATATTTAGGTGTAGTGATTTGATGTATAAATTCAAAACAATTATTTTAACATGTATATATAAGTTATAATTAAACTTAGTTACTAATTTGGTCTCAAATTAGAAAGAACGAAATTGGATCATTTTAAAAAATTGGAGTACTAAATTGAACCAAAAATTTAAATAGAAGACTAAATTGAAAACAATTATTACCATTGCCACATGTCATGATTGTAAGCTGCTACGTGGCACAATGGTAAACCAACACGTGGCAGTTTTTAATTTTTTTGAAAAAAATATAAATTAAAAAAATTAAAAAAAAATTAAAAATTTCATGGCTTAACATGTGTCCTGTATGAACACGGTGTTAACTCCAACTTAACGGAGATGACCAAATTGAATCTTTTTAGACAATTGGGGTACTAAACTGAACAAACCAAAAATATGGGGACCAAATTGAACTTAACCAAAAAATTTGGGTACCAAATCAGTAATTATACCAACATTTAAAGTATATTTTAATTTGAATATTTGTTTTCCTTTTATATTTTTTTAAAAATATTTTTAAATTTTATCAACTAGGTTTCATTAATATTTGCAAATTTAATAAATGTGTTGGTTCTCATGAAATTTTATTTTGTGTTCTTTTCTAAAATGTAAACAACTATAATTTATTTCAAAGTATTTGATATCGAAGAAACAATCATCCTCCTAATATTGAATATTTGATAATATTGTGTTTTCTTTACCATAATTTTTTATTATTTTAGAAAAAATAATTAAAATTAATATTGAAGTAGTAAGAATACGGGTATAGAAACGAGATTATACCTGTTACTCGATGGGGATGGGATAAAAGTTTGATACTAGTTGAATTTGGGTATGGGGATGAGGATGAATTTTTTCTACAAGGATGGCTATGGGATAGCGAAACCCGTCCCCACCCCGCCCTGTTGCCATCCCTAGATGGAATCATGCCCAAGACTTTCAAAGAGATCTCGGATTAGCTTCAAATCGTAGAATAGGGACTCTTTTTATAATTTTTGTAATGTTTTTGTTTGTGCTTTATCGGACCTTTAGTTGTTGTCGGCTTTTTGGTGTTTTGGCCCATAGTATATAAGCCCTTGTGAAACACTTTGTATTCAGATTTGAGTAAATGAAATTTTGAGTTTTTCTCTCAAGTCTTGAGGTTCTCCTTCGAACCACTAATCCTTATCGTTGAATCTTCGATTCAAAGTGGCTTATCTTCCTCACTTATCTTGGAACCTCATCCAAGTGGCATCATTTCCTCCCGTTCTGCAAAAAATCCAATCGACGTCATCCATTTTCCTCTTTTTCATTCTAAGGTTCATACCCAAATTTGTTCAAGACCCAATATTCCCCCAAATCCAAGACGATCCTTCATCACTGTGTAATCATAAAATCATCCAAGTAACATCAAACAAGGGCAAATATCAATAATTCACACCTTCATACAATTAAACACGAATTAGGAAATGTACAAAAAGCCCACAGAATCACAAAATCCAGGCAAAATACAAAAGTAGATCAACAAGCTTCGCATCACCTGGCGGGCCTTGCATGCCGCTAGGCGGTTTGTAGCAAAACCCGTAAATTTAGCTTGCGTTGTATGAGTCGCCTGGCGGGCCATGAACACCGCCAAGCGGTTTCTAGGGCAAAAACTCTTAACATGATGTTCAACACGAAAACGAAGGGAAAAGGGCTTTCGTTCATTCAACAAACCATGAAAACATGCAATTAAGAAATTAAACACATAAAACATCTCCCTTTACCTAGAATTTCCGCTCCAATTGCATTCCTAGCGTTCCTCTTTGCCCAGAAATTGGTCCAACCCTTGCCTTTAGCAAAAGAACTCTCCCTAACCCTCTTTGATCTTCTTAGGTCAAGAACCTAATGTTGTCACAACCCGTCTCATGGGCCTACATGAGTATCTCCATTTTCCACTTAGTAGACTCTCTCTTAATTCATTTTTCAGGCATAAAATTAAATAATAAACAATAAAAACGCAAATTAAAAGGGCTACTTCCAAGGAACTATTTAGCGCTAGTCAAGTTTCAAACTCTCAACCACACAATCACCAAGCATATGCACAACCAACTAGCCATTCCATGTTTCATGGCATTTCATGCACATTTATGATTATAATATCACACTCCACAGTCATGCACCCATGCAAAACAATTACATAACACACCAAAGACATACATAGAACTCGAACCCAAGTACTCTCAACACCAGTCCACACGCTTAACCACTGAAGCTACCATTGCTCCTTGTTAATACTTGACAATTTAATTCTCTTAGAGGTACTTCCAATCCATAATTATTGCTAATTAAATATTTATTATTTATTTAAATTTTCTGAATCTTACAACCATTGTCTTAAGTTTAGGCAACAATTTTACCATGATTTTCCAACCATGGTGTATTCTTTTAGGCAATAATTATTATTGCGTTTATGTTTAGAACATAGTTATTTAATCTCTCCCTGAACAATTGTCTCATTAGGAATCAAACTTGTGATCTTGACTCTGATAGCAATTGTTAGATTGAGCCCTTACCATTAAGCCAAAAGTTATAGCTAATTGTTAAAGTACAACTCTTTCTTCTTAAGATTGTAGCAACCAAAGTCTCATGATTTGATTGTGACTTGGTCCAGCTACTCTCCACCACAAGACAATTGATCCATCTTACAATAACTTAATTAGGCCACATGATGGTAATTAAAAATACTTAAAGTTAAATTATTCCAATTTTAAAAATGTGGTCTAAACTATCCACATTTTAACAATTTTTGCTTATAACTATCAACATTTTCTACCATATTGCTTAAAACAAATAGAGAACATTTTTTTTGTATGCTCTCCATCTTTAAGGTAAATAAAACTCACTATATAAGCAACAATAAAAAAAATTATGGCTTATTCTTATTTTATGCACTGGTTTTCTAGTTATTATCATGTCAGTGGTGTCTAATCTATAGGTATGAAGAAGATTAATAGTGTATAGTATAACTGATAAGGAAACAACACAAGGAAGATGTCACAATTTTATTGTTTTGCCCAAATTTTCTATGGGCAACTTTTAAAAATTGTTGTCTAAATAATCAACAATTTATAAAATGTGGCTTTTAGTAGTTTTAAGCCACACACACACACACATATATATATATATATATATATATATATATATATATATATATGTTTATTTTTATGTTTAGACAACACTTTTATATATGTGGGTTAGTTTAGTGTGGTCTAAAGTAAAAAATGGTGTACTGTAATTTGTGTGGTGTATAAGGTCATTCAACTTGATGTCTTATATGGCAATATGGTCTTTATTGGTAGGAATTGGAACGGGAGAAATTCATTACTCATATTGTTCTATTCTCGAAAATTAACAAAGCTTTTGATTACATGTTGTAAGGGGAGTCCATCAAATGCATTATTCGTATGGGAGAGTAGAACTTTAAAATCAATGATGACATAGTTCTTATGGAGGGACTTTGTTCTCTTTTTTGTTATGCTAAGAAGAAAATAAAGATTATGTATAATTAATTTAGATTATTGAATTTGTGAGAATTTGTCTATGTTTGAATGTAGAGAGTTAAATAAAGTTACACTTTCTATGTTGGTCGTAAAAGTGACTTTCTAATACAGACATGACAAACTCTTCTATATTGATTATTTACACCTGACATAGAAAGTGGACTTTCTATAGCGGGTTTAGAACCGGCATAGAAAGTCAAAATTTTCTATGTCGTCTGTATCTGTGACAGATCTATAACCAGCATAAAAAGTCTTTTCTAACTAGGGTAGAAAGCCTTTGTTGCACTACTGTAAACATCGTCACATAAATACTCACTCTAGACCTATCCAACTTACTATGCTTCTGTCAACACCCAATTTCGTCCGGGTAAAAAATAATAATTTTATTTTCGGAAAATAATTAGGAAAAGGAGGAAATAAAAAAAAGAGTAGTGAACATTGATGGATATTCCTACTTTATTTTCATCTCATTTTAAATTTAGTTTAATCTTATTTTATTTTATTTAATCTTGGTTTCTCTAACTTGTTTATTTTATGTTATTTTATCTTTTTTATTTTATTTTAATTTTAAATTTTTGTTTTTAATTTTTTGTTTTTAATTTTTTAATTTTGATTTTAATCATATTTTGTTGACTTTTTTATTATTATTTTATTTTATTCCTTTTTCAAAAAATATGTATATAAAAAAATGAAATGAAAAAAAAAAGAGAAGACCAAGAGGTTAACGTAAGGTCTCTGATAGTTAGGGGTGGTAGCTAGTTGGCCATGGTTATGATGGCTGAAGAAGAAAGGAGCAGGAAGCAACATCTGCTTTCAGTCTTATCCCACGTCTCGAGGTGGGAAGGGAACAGAGCAAAGGCACAACAAATATCATCAGAGTCCCTCCATTCAAAGGATTCACCTTCTTCACTCATGGGGGCTTTTTCTCTTTCTGTTCTCTGCAAAAAAAAAAAAAAAAACACCTTCATCCTCAGGATTCCAACTAAAACACCATAACTCATTGTTGCCCCTTGATTCAATCAACAGATTCACCTCCTCCCAATTCCTCCATTATCACTTTCATCTTGAACCTGCACAAAACCAACATAACAGATTCATACCATCATCCTTCACCCTCCATTCCTTTCACCATCATCTTCACTATCATCTGCCACTTCTAACAGTTGCCACAATCACATGCTTTTAACACAGAACGGTAAGGCAGAGAGGAACAAAAAATTGTCGGCGACAATGCCGCCGGTGAGTCGGAGTTCGAACGGGCTGGGTGATAGGGGCGCAACATAGTTGAGGGCACAATAGTAAAGCATAGCGGCACGGGTTCTAGACCTTATGTGGCTCGCGGGAAAAGGAAGTGGGACGTTTGGGGTGCCGTGGTGGTCGACAACCTGGTAGCGTTTGGAGCTGTCACCGGTGAATCTGGCGGGCCGGGAAGCTAGCGCTGTCGTCACCTTGTGTTTGGAAGTGAAGTTGCGATTGAAGAAGCGTGCATACATATAAAAACATCAACGTTTTTAAACAAGATATCTTTTTAAGAACTACGTGATCCTTGATTCTCCACCGTGAGATACATAGGAGCAAGGCCAATCCTTGTCAGGTTCACCTCTAAAAAAAATCAAATCTTTTTGTAAATTGTTTTTCAAGTATCTTTTAAAGAACTACGTAACCCTGATTTCTCATCTTTAATGAGAATACATAGGACCAAGGTCAATCCTTGTCGGGCCTAAAAAATTAAAAAAATATTTTTGTTTCTTTTTAGCATTTTTGTCTTATTATTTGTTTTTGGGGGAAATTAATATTTCGAAAACCACATCAACTTTGCATTTTTAATTAAAGGTACCGCCTTCGGGCGGGCGCTGTAGGGTGCTAACACTTCCCTACGCGTAACCGATTCCCGGATCCAAAAATCTGGTTTTTCGGAGACTTGCTTTATTTTTATGGTTTTCCATAGTTTTCCATAAATAACTATGGTGGCGGCTTCAAATCTCATTTTCAAACCCGTTTTACTCGACGGTTCGTCGTCCCGTCGCGATTCCGGTTGCAACAGTTTCGAGTGTCACTAATTTACACTTGGTTGATATTCAAACCAAGTTCTTCGTTCATTTCATTTCTTGTTGAAGAAAAAAAAAGAGGTTAAAGTAGTAATTTTGGATTAACTTTTCAATAAAATAAGGTTGTATATTGTTTTTAACAAATATTTTAGCATTTACTTGTGTTTATAGTAATTATTTTAGGGTCGAATATATTTGTAGTTCCGAAATTTGGATATATTTTTACCCTAAACTTTAAAAATAAATAAATATAGTTATCTTAACTCAATAATATTAATTTTTTTATGTATTAAATTATATTTGATACTTGTACTTAGAATTAGAGGAAAATCACATGATATAATTGAAGTTGTACTTGAATTAGAGGAAAATCACATAATATAATTGAAGTAGCATAGAACTAATAATACAAACACTACAAAAATAATTGTTTTTAATAGGGGTTATATTTGGCGTTTCTGGGGGTTTTAACCCCTACTAATGGTTTTACCAGGGGTTTGAAATTCCCCCAGAAAAGCAAGCGTGGCTAACGGATTACCGGGGGTTTTTAGCAACCCCTGGAAGTAGCGCAACTTACCGGAGGTTTTGAAAACCCCCGTTAATGCTTGGGGTTCTGAAAACCCCCGTTAATGCCTGGGGTTCTGAAAACCCCCAGTAATGCATGGGGTTCTGAAAACCCCCAGTAATGCATGGGGTTTCGAAAACCCCCGGTAATGCCTGAGGTTCCAAAAACCCCCGGTAATGCC
>Ga0209589_1007884_pt1 | contig 16875 bp, 10 predicted proteins | sample CowpeawhiteBW_FD_187525 | JGI IMG/M metagenome (GOLD analysis project Ga0209589, IMG submission 187525) | Root nodule microbial communities of legume samples collected from California USA - Cow pea white BW (SPAdes) (version 2) | ecosystem: Host-associated > Plants > Roots > Nodule | place: USA...
GGGGGGGTTGAATTGGCTTTATAAAATTTTTTCGAAAGCTTAAACCTTTTTTCAATTGAATCTAATAGACTGGAAAGTTTAAATGTAAATGCAACAAACCAGTACACTTTCAGTCGATTAAAATTTAAAACAACAGACTAAATTGTTCTTGATGCTATGAAACAATCAATTAAAAAGACAAATCAGTCGGCTAAAATACTGGAGAATTATGCAGAATGCAGAATTCGCAAATTCAACTCAAACAACAATCTTTTACATACAAGACTTGTTCCAATCAGTATTTATAACAAGTATAAAGCCTCAGATTACACAAGAACGTATTCTATCACACCAAAGATCAAATTGCTTGGTTTTCTTGAGTTTTTAAAAAGTTTCAAAGAGTGTGAGATGAGGGAAAAAGGAATGCGCAATTGTTTTTATACTGGTTCACTCAATCACAAAGCTACATCCAGTTTACCAGGATAACCTGAGCCTGGTTTCCACTATATTCAAAAGTTTTACAAATCAAACACCAAGATTACTGATGAAGGATTATCTCGAATTTGGGGTGAAATTCATCTAGAATGAAAATGGGTATGAACCCTAGAACGAATGGGGGAAAATGGAGGACGTCGATTTGGGGGTTTTTGGAACGGGAGGAATTCACACCACTTGGAGGAGGTTCCAAGATAAGTGAGGATGATCCGCCACTCTGAATCGGAGATTCAAAGATAAGGATCGGTGGTTCTGAGGAGAACCTCGAGACTTGAGAGAAAACTCAAATTTTCATATAACTCAAATCTGAATACAAATGTGTGTCACAAGGACTTATATACTATCGGCCGAAACACAAAAAGGCCCAACACAACTAAAGGTCTGATAAAGCCCAAACAATAAAACTTTACAAAAATTATAAAAGAGTTCATATTCTACGATCTGAATCTAATCCGAGATCTCTTTGAAGGTCTTGGGCATGATTCCATCAATTGCTCTGAAATCCCTGTGACGATCCCGAACCACGCCTCCATCATTGCCTCCGGGTTAGAGAAAATTCGACCTTGAATTTTAGCGCTTTATTACCTACAACCAATCACACAAACATAAGTGCTGAAAGAACACAAAACTAGAATAGTCTAAAGATAGAAATAAAATGCTATAAAAAAATGAGATTGGAATCATGGAAGAGGCCAATCTCTTATTATCAAAGTTCTTGGAGATTGCCTTCTGGGATCAAAGATAAACCTACAGAACACATCAAAGAGTTTCAACACAACTAAACTATCCACAATGAAACAAAAAGGAAAACAACCCATAGTAATCAGAATAGAAAAAGAGTGTCCCTGAAATCCTTCAGGATTTTCATGATAGGCCAAACACACAATTAGATGATTAAAGTTAGGTTCATGTTTGGCCCATGTTGTTGCTACCTTTTCTATCATCTTTTCCTCACCCCATTGCTTATGCCATTGCTCCTTAATGTATAAGTCTTTCCTAGGCATTAAGACAAAAAGAGATGGGTTACTAAGTGTTCCCAATGAAAATGCAATATCATGATGTGAATGAGAACAACAATTTAACGCATTATCATCCCCCTTTAAGGATTTCATCTCAATCATGCATGTCAAGGGTGCGAGGAGAGACTCCTTCTCGTGTTTTTCTCTTTGCGCGTCTTCTTCCTTTTCTCTTCGCTCTTTCTCTTCTCGCTTCTTTAGCTCTTTCTCTTGTTTGGCTTTTTATCACATTTCCTTTAGTACTCTTTTTGCATTTTCTCTATCCCTTTGTGCTTGTTGTCCTTGTTTGACTTTGAGATTTTTCCTAACACTCCTTTTCACCTCTTTTAAGTATACAATGTAATCTTGAAGTTCCTGAAGAGTCATGTATTTGGCATTCCAATTAGGACATTGATAATTTTCGTGTCCATAACCTTCACACTTGGTGCACCTAATAGCACTTGTTTTGTCTTTTGGCAATGATCGTCTATCTTCATGGTGCTCCCTTCTAAGACTCTCAAGTTTGCTATTCAACCTGATAATTCTAGACACAATGAAGTTGATATCTTCTATCAGGGTCGAACGTGTATAGAACATTCTGGAGTGCTCAGAATTCCTAATTCCTGTAGGGAAATAGAGAAAACAAGAACTAACACAAAACACAGTAAGTGGTTAGCAAAAGTAATGTGGATAAAATTATCAAATGGGCCTTACCATTCCTTACGTGTTTACACACAATTCCACTTGTGTTTCACTCTCAAAGTGTATTCACTCGCTCTCAAGTTCCTGTTCAATTCTTCAAAGAACCTCCAATCAACCCATCAATAATTCAACATCAAAGTGAAAGACTTAACAGATCTAAGCTCAACTCAGGAGGCCAATGAAAGGAAAACTCCAAGACAAAACCAAGGAACTTTAAAGACAAACTAAAAAGCACCAAAAGCAAGAAAGGGTTAAACCAAAGAGAGTGAATATCTGATAAACTAAGATCCTGACAATGAGAAAAGCACTTTAAAAGACAAGAGTGAATATGTGACAAACTAAGATTCTAAACAAAGTATTTAGAATTACTACTGGAAATGTGAAACAAAATACTCAAGCTAAATTGTGATGATTAATACAAACTTACACAAGCAATACTTCCCACAATTTAGCTCAAGCTACATTGTCCCACAACACAAGAATCCAAGGAAAATCAAACTCAAAGAGAAATGATGGACAAGGGACTCAAGCAAAGCGATAATGAACAATTAATGACTCTAAATGGTAAGAACTAAGCAAAGCAAAATGCAAAAATATGCATCAGAAATTCAACCAAAAAAAACATGACTAAAGTGCCACAGTTTTGCACCAAACAATACCCCAAAACAACACCAAAAATCACCTCAGCATAGCATCCACGGTGGTAGGCCAAAGCAGCAGTAAAAGATGAAAAATACTGCATTAAATAGCTATTGTTTCAAGCTTCAAATTAGCATAAAAAATAGCCAGGACAAACTCTGAACTGCTCCAAACAGCAGACGCAACTAAGCCACATGCACCAATTCAAGAAAAACTTATTGCATCGCTTTAAGCTAGGAGTGTGGCTGTCACGTTTTGACTTCGGGTTAGCTTTGATTGCTGCCACGTAAATGAGTTTTTTGCTCTACAACTTTTCAAATTTTGCTGCTGCGGTAGTAAAAGGCCCGCTTAAGCCTTGGCAACTCTGCACCGAGTGCAAACAAAAGTTGTTACAGCAATTTACGCAACCAGCAAGGATCACTAGGCTACAACATCTTTATGTGCTAAATTGGACCAATGAGAAGCAAAAAGCAGTCGCAGTATCACTAGCTCAAACTGAATGCACACCAATCTGTTGCACCGACTAGACCAAAAGGAAATGGGCGTCCCTTTTTGCTGCACCGCTTGGCACCTCTACATCACTACAAGAGGACTTTGGTTGCTGCACAAAATTTTCACTGCACCAATTAACCAAGCAACGAGCCAACCAAAGTCACCACTGCCAACATATGAAAGGTTAAGCCTGCACCGTAAAAAGTACCTGTTGCAATTGATCTATACGCTACACCAAATGGCAACACTAGTGAACCAATCACCAAATTAGAAGTAGCTTGTTTTCAGATTGAAAAACTCAAATGTGACTGTTGGAACGTGCTAGATAGAACCACATCACAAGCTTCAAAATTTATGCATCAAATTTTGCACCAAGAAACCTGAAATAGTTGCCACTACCATTCAAATCTTGCAGGAAAATTTTAATTGCACCTAATGGATTTAAGCAAGCTTCTGTAAAACATAATTCATATGACGCTACTGAAAGCTTCCTGCACCAGAAGAAAAATTTCACTAAAAGGAATTCATCTTCCCAATTTGCACCGCCTCAAGTTGGCTATTATAGCCTGCCAATCCAACCACTACTGCACTGCCCCACGCAAGCAAGGTTCTGCAGCTGGCACCGCTTCAATTTTCCAGCCACTACTTGATTGCACCGAGAGTAGAACAATTCAATATTAGTGTGATTGCTACCCCTGCTTAAACCAGAAAGTTGTTGGCTATTGCAAGAGGCAAAGGAGGCTGTTGTTGTGCACACCGAATGGGCTAAGAAAGCTACTGTCCAAGAACCACCTCTCCATCTACAAGGTTATCCCAAACTAAAGAAATTGATGCACCAATTAATGTTGCAGGAAACAGATCTGGACTACACCGAAAACACACATTTAGCTTGGCCTTTGATGCATAAAAATTGGAATTGTTCCCACGTTGAGACAAAACCGATTTGCACTTGAGCCAATTTTCTGCACCGTCTGAACAACAAGGTGTTGTTGTACCGCATCAAACATCACGCATGATAATTCCACCTCAAGCCTGACAACTTGGTTATTCCACCGTTTGAAACCAAAATGTAAAGGACTAAACCAGCTACTGCACTTTGCTATTGTAATAACACATAAGTTGCTCCCACACGATAAACTTACACCAACCCACTTCTCCTACCAACTGAAACAAAATTGAACTTGAACACAATTTTTTTTTCACCGACGCAATTTTGCAAACACCTTGTACTCATGAATTTCAAGAACACAAGCTACCCACGAATTGCTACTCAGTGTGCCAACCATAAGCTTCCAACAAGAGAATCAAAATGTTTTAGCAGCTTATTTGCAACCAGAGATCATTTGGGGGGGGGGGGTTTGACAAGAACAACTACTCAATGGCAATTCACTACCATGGAAGGGCCGCTTTGACAGAGTCATTTTGAAGGCCACAAAATTGTGCCGCTATGGATAAACAAGCACTTCCAATAAACCACTATAAAAACCACACGAAGAGCTACAAACATGACGCACAAGTGATGCTCAATGAAAACAAAACGAAGAACAACGACATCGAAGAACGAACAAGAACAGCGAATAAACGAGTGCACCACGAACAACTTTGCAAGCACACACGAGAATATCTGAAATCACTCTCGAAGGAACAATTAACCGAGCTCTGATTACCAGATGGTGAAGGATTATCTCAAATTTGGGGTGAAATTCATCTAGAACGAAAATGGGTATGAACCCTAGAACGAATGGGGGGAAATGGAGGACGTCGATTTAGGGGTTTTCAGAACGGGAGGAATTCACGCCACTTGGAGGAGGTTCCAAGATAAGTGAGGAAGATTCGCCACTCTGAATCGGGGATTCAAAGATAAGGATCGGTGGTTCTGAGGAGAACCTCGAGACTTGAGAGAAAACTCAAATTTTCATATAACTCAAATCTGAATACAAATGTGTGTCACAAGGGCTTATATACTATGGGCCGAAACACAAAAAGGCCCAACACAACTAAAGGTCCGATAAAGCCCAAACAAAAAAACTTTACAAAAATTATAAAAGAGTTCATATTCTACAATCTGAATCTAATCCGAGATCTCTTTGAAGGTCTTGGGCATGATTCCATCAATTGCTCTGAAATCCCTGTGACGATCCCGAACCACGCCTCCATCAATTACACTCTTGAACAACAAAACTCACAAGTTTTTTTACTCACACAAAATTCTAGACACACACCTTACAAGAATCACACTTGCAGACTTAAAATCACATCAGGCAAACCAACCCGAGGCACAAGAACATCCAAACCTGATAGTGGTTGTCCCTAGCCAACCATACATGTGTTCTTCAAGCTACTCACAAGCCAAAATGCCTCCAAGATCAACCAAGATCTTCAAAACACGTCTTCCAATTGTGTATTGCAGAGAGAGAGCTTCCCAAAGATGAATGACAAAATTTCGTGCTCAAAACCTCAGATACGCACCTCTACTCGCGAAAACACAACTTATATAGTCTAGTTTAAGTGAAAATAGTCAATTGAATTTTCTATACAATCAGCTGATTTCACTTGACTTAAGTGAAATCAGTCGATTGAAAAATAATTCAACTAACTAAAAACATTCATACCAGAAACTATATACAACAAGCATTTAACCTGTTAAAACCCATTTTAACAAATTAAAAGAGACACACTAAGGCACACAAGACATCTAACCTATGTCATATAACCTACCAACAACATATAACACTAACACATTACATTTAACATGTTATATACATATTTAACACACTAAAACTTAATCTTCAGGAGGATCTTCATCAATCTTCATGCACATGACTTTATCAATTCTTTGCTTCAAGCTTGCTTGTGCCAACAAGGTAGAGTTAGGCCGATAGTTGAGATGGGCCAAACCCGACCGTCAACTTAGATGGTCAAGATAGCTCGAACTGAGGGCAGAGACAATTTAATAATAATATATTAAAATATTATATTTTTCATGTTTAAAAGAAAAGTCCATGGACTGGTCCTAATCCAAGTTTTTTGGATTTGTTAGCTTTGAGGACTTTTTCAATGTGAGACTTTTTTGGTTCTAACCCACGTAAATCAAAACCAAGTTTCATAGGTTGGACCAAATTGACGGCCCTAGTTTTATATAGTTAACTATATAAGTTTGTAATAGAGACATACATAGTCTTAGACAACACACTCTTACATTCTGCACAAATTTACAACTTTCTTAGCATAACTGACCATTCTCTTTATAGAGTTCTTCAATTCCATAGCTACAAAGTGAGCATGAGTGGAGTTCTTGAGAAGTCGTGCAATATCTTTACTTTCTAGCAATTCCAATTCGGTTTGCTTTTTTAGTTTCCTTTCTTGTTACATTACAATGCAATTTTACCGATTAAATTCTCTCTCCTTCGTTTCTTTCGATTAAGCCTGCAATGCAAGAATTCATTTTGAGTGATTAAATCTTGTTTTTGCTTCTTAATATTAGTTTCTATGGTGGAATCAACTTAGAAAAGAGAAAAGGTAAAGTCATTAACGTAAAATCAAAAATAAGTGACTACAAAGTTAGCCTTGCTTAAAAACCAAGAATCAACGCTTTTTTTGAAAATGTTGAAGTTGACTTAATTTGAGAATTTGAAGTCTTCAGAATTTACGTTCTCAAGCTTTACTTTTCAGTTTTATTCAATTTCTATTCGTTTTGTTGGGTGATTTTACATTACTTCTGTGTTTACAATTCAGATTAGTTCTTAGAATGCATTCCTCAACGAAAATTCAATAAAACATGAACTAGGTTGTAATTTTAGGTAATTTCGTTACTTTCGTAAGTTTAGGCTAGCTTAGTTTAGCATTTCATGTTCTGGTATCTCATTAGTTCAATTCATTGTTTTAAATTCTGATTAAGGTTGTGTTAAATTCTTTATAAATAATTAAGTTAGTCTCATCGAAAATGTTATTGATCAAAATATATATATATATATATATATATATATATATATATATATATATAATATACTTTTTTCGTTGTCTAATAAAAAAAATCAAACAAAACAGGTATCTAATTCTTTTTTGTTTCTGCATCTGCATGACTTCGATTTTTGTGATAGCTCACTACGCAGTATCATTCACTGATAGCTGACTATCAACTCATCATTCACGTTTTTTTCATTGGTTACGCTATATATAATATACTCTGTTAGTTGGCTGATAAAAAATGAAAGAAAACAAGTACCTGACGTGGTTCCTTTAATACATGAATATGTGTGTACAAATACATTATGACTTTCAAATCAGTTATATATATTAAACACGAAATATTATAATTAAAATAAAAAATAATTGATTAAAATTCAGAAATTCAGAAAAGCAGAAGATTCGATTGCAGTAAATGATAGAAAAATAAATAACAAAAAATTTAAACAAAAATTACAAAAGAAAAAAAGAAGAAGAAAAGGTTGCATAAACAAACTTAAATTTCGCATACTGTTCCCAAATGTTTTATTTCTGCAGTAAAATTTGTATTTGACCAGTTATGAAACATTTTTCTTTTTATTTGAAAACATACACCGTTCAATATTATTATTCAACTTATGAATTTTTTAGCATAGCTAGCGCAATGTAATTTTTGGTCTTTGTATAATGATTTTTTCGACTAATATTTGAATAACTTATTACCTTAGTAACCGGTCAAAAATAAAGGATTTCGAAGCAAAGTTATGTAATTACTATCTCCTTGTCACACAAAAATTACATATAAAAGTATTTTTCTTATTCCTCATTTCTTTTAATCACATGACAATTGTTTCATCCGTCCCAAATTTATATTAATAATAATTAATAATAATAATAATAATAATATTATTATTATTATTATTATTGTAACGTGTAAGGCCCAGTTTCATTACTCTGCCCTAATGTTTAAGGGCTGGCCTTAATCTGTTGGGCCTAAAGGCTGAACCATGGGGTGCTAAGGTCCTAAAGTTGCTAGGATTTTCCTTTCAGCCTCACTTTTGCAATCTGAACCTAAATAAACACTGCCTCCCTTCCATTTCAGAGCTCTGTTAGGGTTTGCTTCTACTGTTACGTTGAGCTAAGAGGACTTGTTGCTCCACGTAAGTATTCCTTTCTAGTTCTTGTTGGTTCCCTTTAATCATCTTCGTGATTTCAGTTAGGATTTCATAGTAACCCATCTCTTATTTCTATCCCACTGTTTCCTTCAGCTCCCCAGTTCGTTCCTAGAGCTGTTGTACTCTCTACGCTTGGTTGTCAAAGTCCTTTTAACAATTTTCCCAGGTAAGGGAAGCTAGAACCCTCCTAATTGTTTGGGGTGATTGTGGTTGTTTGGTGTTGGCTTCGTGATTGATTGAGTTTTGCATGCTATTATGGATGTATGGAATGGTTGGATTATTGTTTGGGTATGCCAATATGTCTGTTGCAGGTGAAAACAGTGGCGAGAACTGATAAACTCGCCCACGCGAGCATGTCTCGCCTAGGCGAGATTAATAGAGGCTCACCTAAGCTATTTTTCCACGAATGGTCGCCCAGGCAACCCACTACGTTTTTTAGCGAGCGAACGTCTCGCTTAGGCGAGGAGAGTCTCGCCTAAGTGAGAATGCGTGTAAGGCCACTGTACTGGAAGTCGAGCTCTCGCCTAGGCGAACGGAGCTCGCCTGAGCGAGAGTCCTTCTCGCCTGAGCGAAACCTTTCTGCCTGAGTGAGAAGCTGGGCGAGAATGTGGCTGGCCTTGATGTTTTCCTTGATCTCAAATGTTGACACTATGCTTGTATGGATATTATTTTTAAGAATATGAATTGAGTGACCTTTATGAATGGGATGGTGTATAAGTTGTGATTCATGAGTTTTAACATGATGTGAGTAGGATATTTGTATGAGATGATTCATGGAATTGTAATGATGAGTTTGGTATGAGTTCGACATGAGACATGAGAGGGTTGGTATCAATGTGGCATGGTAATGATATGAGGTGGAATTCCATATTCATGATTCGAGAATAATAGGTTGGTATGGATTTTCCTGGGAATACGAAAGAGGTGAATTATAAGGAACTTGTATGTGATGTATATGTATATATGTGTGTATACATGCTAAATCCGTTTGATTGATTAAGAATGATTGGTCTGTGTCAGTGCGTAATTCCTTGGGGTCTCTAAGTGAGACTTTCAGGGTCGCGCTTCAGTGGTTGGGACGTAATTCCATGGACCCTGTTAGTGGGTGTCCATGGTGGTGCCCCATCTATATGGTCTGGTAAGGATTCAAGGTAAGGTTGCATCCTGACGCTCTAAGGAGTCAGTTAGTCTCACTTAGAGCGGACTGACTCCTGTGGTGAGAGTAGCAGGAGGCCTGAAACTCATTAAGGGCTAACATTGTGTGTGAGGGAAATTGATTCATTGTAACACTTGTAACACTTAGCTCGGGGGTGAGCAGAGATATCCACCACAAGTGCAAGCATCCGCTGAATCCGACCAAGCTATATGTATTCGGATGGGTCGAGTCGAGTCTAAGTGTATTGATTGAAAGGTCATAACATGCTTGAGTGGTAGATGTATATGGTATATATATATTGAACTACGAAGGTACATTTGATTGCATGATAAAAATATTGTTGGCTTTAGCTTACCCTTTCCTTGTTGGTTGCTTTATATGTTGTTCTTCTACCTTTGCGATGATCATCAATTTATTGATGGGAGCAGATGCGAGAGGTAACTGTGGTCAACAAAGGAAAAATGATTCCACTGCTTAGTCTTCTTGGGCTGGACTTTCCGTCCTTCTTGGGCTATCTTTAGGGCTACGACCCATGTACTTGTCCGTCTTTATATTTCTCTATGATTCCAGTAAACTGTTTAACATGTTTCCTTTTTGGTGGCATCGTTGTGTGCCTTGGATAGTAAGGCGTTATGATTAAACTCTAGGACTACGCTATTATATTATAATTGTGTGACGCTTCTTTTAATTACGCTTATTAATTAAATGGGACGTTACATAACGTCCCATTTAATTATAATCCTAATTAAAGGAAACGTCACAAATGATAACATAGTAGCGCAGTCTTGGAGCATAAACACTACTCCTTACAATATTCAAGGCACACAACGATGCCAAAACAAAATAACAAGATACAAAGTTCAACCGTGATCAAATTGAAATTTAAAGGACAAACCAATACATGGGCCATAGTCCTATAATAAAGCCTAAAACAGTAGAATCCAGCCCAGGTGGGCTACGCAGCGGAACCATCACCTCCTTGTTGACTATGGGTGTTTCTCGCATCTGCTCACATCAATAAATTGATGATCTTCGCAAAAAGAGAAAACCACACATACAAGACATACAACAAACTACAGAAGGGTAAGCTAGAGCGAAAAAAGTATTTATCATACAATTATGTACTCTTACACAGTTAGATATACATACATCATCCAATCATGTTAGGACTTGCAAACAATACACTAAGACTCAGACTCGACTCATCCGGATACATATAATTTAGTTGGATTCAACGGATGCTTGCACTTGTGGTGGATTTCCCTGCTCTACCGAGATGCTCACTCCCGAGCTAAATGTTACAATGTCTCAACCCCCACACACAAGATTAGCCCTTAATGAATTTCAGGCCTCTTGCTACTCTCACCACAAGAGTCAGTCCGCTCTATGTGAGACTAACTGACTCCTTAGAGCGTCAGAATGCAACCTTACCTTGAATCCTTACAAAATTATATAGATGGGGCACCACCATGAACTCCCACTAACAGGGGTCATGGAATTACGTCCCGACCAACTGAGGCACCACCTTGAAATCTCACCTAGAGATTCAAGGAATTACGTCCTAACCATATACAATTCATGTTTCACCAACCAACTAGGTATTCATCATACATGTCAATCTCATTTCCATAATTTATAACCAACCTTCATTTATATCCCATATCAAATCCCAAGTCGCTTTTATCACCAACCATGCCATACTCAATTAACTCAATATTTCAGCTCATATAATCAGGTCTCATATACATATTCATACATTTCATAATCAAGATAGAATATTCCAAGCCAATGGTAGAGCTCCAAAGGTGCGAGAAGAACTCCATGGGCAGCGGAAATTAGATGAAGGAATGGAGGCAAGTTGGAAGGCACTTGCAAGCAATGGAAAGTGAGAGAGGTGATAGGATTTCCTAATCTATGCTAGCTTAAGGAAGGCGGCTAGAGGTAGAGAGAGGAAATCTCTAGAAAGGGGTGACTCTCAAAGGCAATAAAGGGAGGAGTGCTCTCAACTCAAGTTGCATCTATTACTTAAAATTTCAAGAGTGTCTACAAATGAGTGAAATTTTGGCTTTTATATGAAGCCATTTACACATGAGAAAGGAAAGCCATTGGATGGAGTGGGCCTTGATCTTGGCCCTTAGATCAAGCTTGGAGAAGGAGGCAAGATCACGCCCCTTGGATCTTGGCTTGAAGAACAAGAAGGATTCTTAGCCTTTAGATGTGATGACCAACCTTAGTCAAACCATGAAGCAAAGGAGTCTCCTTGTCTTGATAATCTCGGCCATGTATGAAGAGAATTGGGCTGAGCCCAATTTGAACCCCATCCTATGTTCCTTTCATGTCTTATGTATTATTGGAAAGCAAAGCCCAAACAATGACCCAATTTAAATCTACACTACTAGATTTACATGCACTTCTTCAAGTCTTTGTGATCTCTGTGGCCCATGTAAAGAATATGAGAAGCCCATTGAATTTGTGATCATCTAATGGGAGGCCCTTTTGAATCTTCTTCATCATTGATCTTGTAATTGGGCCTTTTAATGAGCTTGGGCTTGGGCTTGGGCTTGAAGGTGCAATTGGGCTTGGTGGGGTCACATCAGCCAAGCATACAATTAACAACACAAAAGCATAGAAGGAACAATCATGGAGTAAGATCACGTGCCAGTCTCGCTCAAGCTGAGGATCCTCGCTTAGGCGAAAGGGATCTTTTGCTCAAGCTACAGGTTCTCACTTAGGCGAGACTGTTAACAGAGGACCCAGCGAGACTCACGAGTTCTCGCTTAAGCGAGCCACTCCTCGCTTGAACGAAGCCACTCATCACCCAAAGGTGAGGTTCCTAGCCTGGGCTACAACTGCAACAACGTGCCTCAAGCTCCCACGCGTCCTCGCTGAGGCGAGCCTCTCTCGCCTGAGCGAGATGATACCTCGCTCAAAACGAGAGCTCTCCGCCTGAGCGAGAGCTCGAGCACGAGCTTGGACCTATTTCTACATGTCTCGCCTAGGCGAGACTGGGTCACTTGGGCGAGAACATCAAGTCTCACCATTGTTCTCCTGCAGCAGTCATATAATCATACCCCAACCAGCAATACACATTCATTCAACATTTTCAATAGCACAACAACCATACAGTCATGAAAAGCAGTGGCAAATAAGCAAGAATCAAATTTAAACCAGAAATCTCTAGCTTCCCTTACCTGGAATGAGCTAGTACGGGACCTTAACACCAACCACAAAGCACATCAGCTCTAGGAATAGGCTTAGAAGCTGGAAAAATAGTGGAACAAATCTTAAGATGAGCTCACTACCAAACCCTAACTGGAAAACACGAAATATGTCAAGGGAGAAGATACATGATCTCGAGATTGACTTACGTGGAGTATGGGAATGAGGTTGAGCTTGTTTGACTAAGGTGGTACCAAACCCTAACAGAGAGAGATGACTGCAGCTCTTAGGACAAAGGGGGTTGTTTTCTGAAGGTGAGTAGAATGGTTAGGGTTAGGGCAGTTTAAGGTTCTTGGATCCCCTTTGGGCCAGCCCCAGGCCCAACTGATTTGGGGCAGCCCTTTACGATAAAGGCAAAAAAGTAAGTAGGCCTTACAATTATTATAATAATTGGCAGACTCAAAACAACCCAATAAATATTAAGATTCAAATATGATTTTCACACAAAATAATAACTTCTTTAAAATTTTATAGAATGATATTTGAAGATACAAACGAAAGTTACTTGAGTAACAAACATAGTAACAAAGTTCAGTTATGATATTTTTTATTATATTATGATTTAATTATATTTGTTATGTTTTTTTTTTACATTAGCAGACCCAAGAAAATCTATAATTATCCTTTATCGCATGGACTTGATTGTCTTGGCTATGAAAACTTTTTCTCTTGACAATTTGGAGCTTGGATATTCAACATTAGACGTCAAAAACTTGAATCCATCGTGGGTGAAGTTATTTTTATTTTATCAACAATAAAGAATATATTAAAGGAAAAAAAATGTTCCATTCAAAAAGTATATATACACAAAAAAACAGAAATAAAAAGCACAACAATATTCTTTATTCTCCTAATCACTAGGATTTTTCAATGAAAGAACAACTTCAAAAAAAAAAAAAAACATAATGTTGCATTTTATGTTTTTGTTGCAAAACATATTTATGTGAAATAACGTAATTACTATCCTCCATGTCATAAACAATTACACACAAAAATATCTTCCTTATTCCTCATTTCTTTTCAATCACGTGATAATATTTTTTTTCATCTTCACCTCTCTCATGTTTTCTTTTCTTGAAGAAACAAAACATCACAAAATAACTTTCACCCTATATTTATATCCAAGATCCCAATGATCTAAAAAATATTTTTCATTCACCTAATTTTAATTACTTACATAGTTAGTCCTTTATTGAGCATATCAATGTATCATTCATAATAATTGTAACACCCCATTTAATTAATAATGTTAATTAATGGAAATGTCACACAGAATAATATCGGAAACAAAGGTCTGGAGTATATACACTACTCCTAACATTTAACCAAGAGAAATCTGAATAGAAATTTAGGCACACCAAGATGTCAGTGACCAAAGTGGAGTAAGAGTCTAAAGTATTCAAAATAATTGCCCAAGGGAGCAGACAAGTACATGGGCTACAGCCGTAAAAGAAACTTGGACGGCAAAATCCAACCCAAAGCTAAGCAGCTAAGTCTCTATTATCCTGTTGACATCGCAAAAAGAGAACACCACACACACAGAAGATACAACAAGAAAAAAGGGTAAGCTAGAGTAGAAAACAATTTTTATCATACCAATGCATACAACTTTCATATCCAAAGATACCAATATCAACCAATCATGTTATGACATGCAACCAATACACTATAATTAGTCGGATTCAGCGGATGCTTGCACTTGTGGTGGATTTCCCTGGTCTACCGAGCTGCTCTCCCCCAAACTAAGTGTTACAATGTCTCAACACTCACACACAAGGTTAGCCCTTAATGGGTTCAAGCCTCCTACTACTCTCATCACAAGAGTCAGTATGCTCTATGTCAGACTAACTAACTCTTTAGAGTGTCAGGATGCAACCTTACCTTGAATCCTTACTAAATTATATAGATGGGGCACTGTAACATCCCCACCGGATATTGCGGGTTTAAAATAATAAAATAAAGAAATACAATTAAGCTGTAGTTAATGAAATATCATTTCCCAAAAATGGGGGAAATTTAAAACTTTTATTACTTCCAATAATAAACTAAAATCCATAAGTATAAATAAGATTGTAATTATCCAAAAGTCCAGTAATATCCATAATTACAATTTATTTGAGATCATAAAAACTTCATAAAAGTTCTGATAAAAATCTCCCAAGTTTAGCCCCGCTCCGACTCTACGCCTCACTAGATCCACATGCAACATCATTTGCTCCCCTGTACCGCGTACACGATCATCGCCAAACACAAGAAGATAGGATGAGCTAACAAATTACACACACACACACACACACACACACACAGATATATATATATATATATCACACAATCACACTAAAGGAATTCCTTCCTTTGATTCCATACCACATTACCATATTAATCGTGTTCTACGTCTTCTAGCGATTACCTCAAAATGTCTTGCTGTCATACCTATCGGCCACAACCGATAGAGCACGTGCGGGAAACCATGCTACGGATCATAGCTAGGTGGAGTTCCCATATACTAACATAGTTCGTAACGCCCCAAGACTACCAAACTCGTAAGCTAATTATTGAGGAGGGCAATCTTTCTGGACCCATCCGTACTGGCCACAACTAGCACACTCACACCGGCAACACCCTAAACCATTCTAGTCATACCCATTCGCCTAATTCATGCTTTTAAAAGTAATTGAATCAATCCACAAGTTCAAGTTAAAGTAAGGACGTAGAATTCTGCAGCAATTCTCACTGAAGCTAGACTGATCTCGCTTAAGCTAGATTGGTCTCGCTTAAGCTAGAAATTCTCGCTTAAGCTAGACTAGTCTCGCTTAAGCTAAAACTTCTCGCTTAAGCTAAACTGACAAATTTTCACTAGTTTCAACATGTAAAAACACAAAATCCCAAACAACAAAAATTTAAGAAAACACAACCACGTTGTATAAAACGTTGGCATCATATTTCATGCTTTAAAAAGGGTAAACAAATCAATCATGGGAGCATACAAGCATTTAAACAACTCTGTTGTCAATCTCGCTAAAGGTAAGGAGCTCTCGCTCAAGCGACAAGGGTCTTTCGCTCAAGCGACATGGGTCTCTCGCTCAAGCGACATGGGTCTCTCGCTCAAGCAAAAAGCTTTCGCTTAAGCGAGATTGAAAGAAACACGAAAACAAGCTGGAGAAGAAAGAATATGAGTAGAAGAACAACTTACTTGGAGCATAGAATGAGGTTGAGCTGACTTGAATCTGAATGAGCTTCGAACCCTAGCAGAGCACTATTTGAGGGGAAAAGAGAAGAGGAGTAAGGTGGCTAATTTTGCAAAGTGGACAAAACATGAGAGGGTTAGGCTCGTTTAGAGATTTTGGGATGTCCTATGGGCCAGCTTTAGGCCCAACTGACTAAGAGAGGTCCTTAAATTTTAGGACAGAATTAAAGTGGATCTTATAATAATTTATCAAGAAAGTAAGATATGTTTCAACCATAAATGGAGACAACATAAAATAAATTAAAAGAAAATAAAATGTACAAAATGAAAAGAGTAAAACAATGCATTACCTTAAAATGATTAAAATGACGATTGAGCACTCGAAATGAAACGAGATTTTCTTTATGTATATCAATTGTGAATATTACAAAGGTAAAATCTTTTACTTATAGTGGTGTTATTACAAGATCGAGATGTCATCTGTAAAACTACACGGTCTTCTGCGCTAAGATTTTCGATTTGTTTAAATAGATCTTAATTTTGAAGGAATGGTGTACGTACAAAAATACTATAATCCTAAATATTTTGACAATTGAACAATAATTAAACAAATATTATATTAATAAAAACCATTAATTTAACATAATTGAGCAATAATAGCCTTAAAATACTTAAAGTAATTATTTATTTGTTACTTTTAATGACTTTACTTACATTTGAGTGAAAGATGAGCATGTTACCCTTAATCTTCAATAATTAATTTTATTAGTCATTTGATCATAATAATAATTTATACGCTCATTATTATTTGATTAATTATATAATTAGCATCATATATATATATATATATATATATATATATATATATATATATATATATATATATATACA
>Ga0209589_1007887_pt1 | contig 16870 bp, 10 predicted proteins | sample CowpeawhiteBW_FD_187525 | JGI IMG/M metagenome (GOLD analysis project Ga0209589, IMG submission 187525) | Root nodule microbial communities of legume samples collected from California USA - Cow pea white BW (SPAdes) (version 2) | ecosystem: Host-associated > Plants > Roots > Nodule | place: USA...
CAACCTTACCTTGAATCCTTACCTAGTTATACAGATGGGGCACCACCATGAACACCCACTAGCAGGGGCCATGGAATTACGTCCCGACCACTGAAGCGCGACCCCGGAGGTCTCACCTAGAGACCCCAAGGAATTTACACGCTGACACGGACAAACATTCATAATTCAACAATAAGAAAATATTAACACCATATTTACATTTCCATACCAACCCCTGAGATTAATTCCTCATACGCGTCAGGTTTCGAATCCATACCTCGGACCATCACCACCCCATGAATCTAGGGTCTCATCTCATATTAATCACGTATTCCTTTAATTCCAACCCACTCATTCATTTCACACGTCAATATCATACCCAACCCGTCATACGTCGTTCATAACTCATGCCAAACATGCAAAATATGCTATTATATACATATCCATCATCACACAATCATACTCAACCAAGATAGATCCCTCGGGAACCATCAAACATCCCAATCACAACACTGTCTCGCCCAGCACCTCGCTCAGGCTGAGGGGTCTCGCTCAGGCGAGACATGCTCGCTCAGGCGAGCCTCCCCCTCGCCTAGGCGAGGGCACAGGAGCAGGAGCATGGGCAACGCGGGATCTCGCTTAAGCGAGATCCCTCTCGCCTGGGCGAGTTGCCTGCTCGCTCAAAAGTTGAGCGAGCCGCCTAGGCGAGCTCCCTGTTTCATCTCGCTTAGGCGAGACTGACTCGCCTGGGCGAGATTAACAGGTCTCGCCACTGTTCTTCACTGCAACAGCCATGATCTCCGGCCAAACAACACATGCAAAGTACTCTCACACATCCAAACGACAGATCCAACCATACAATCAACAAATAACGCATAAACAATTCCAAAAAAGACTCGAAACTAGAACCCTAACTTCCCGTATCTGGAAGAGGGCTAACGGAGCTTCGACACGGGACCTCGGAGTGCACCAACCCAAGGATGGCTCGCAGAACTGGCAGGACAGCGAAAAAGAGCCAGGGAAACTGAGTCAACAGAGGCTTTTAACTGAAAATATGAAACAAGATAGCGAAAAGGGAATCGGTACGGCTGGGAGAGACACTTACATGGAGTAGAAGCCCCTTTAGCTTATGTGACAGTCGAACGGAACCCTAGCGGAAGTGAAAGGCGGCTGCAGCTCAAGGCAAGGGCAAACTTTTCTGAAAATGGTAGGGTACCTTAGGTTTAGGACAGACCTAAGGACTTATATGTTGGGCCGACCTTAGGCCCACTTACAAGGGCGGTCCACCGACTTTAGGGCTGGAATAAAAAAAATGGGGTCTTACATTTTTAAATTTTAATTTTAATTTTAATACATATTATTATATTATTGTTATTGGATTGAGGTATCAAAATATGATTTTCTCATTTTAATTTTCAATTATCATAATCTTTCTTACCATTAAAATGAAGAAAAATCATATAATGATAACTATATAATTATTTGATAACTTATTTTCAAGGATAATGTAATCATAAAAGATATTATAATTAAAATTAAGAAAATTAAAAGATTAAAACAATGAGTATAAAGTGACAAATTTATTTGGAATTCATGGTATTATTGTCTAAAGTAAAAAAGGTTGAAAATATTCTTTTGATGGACTATTTAAACCGACGTGCATTTGACACTTAAGTTTAAAATATTATTATGGAAATGTATAATATGATTTCTATTTTTTTTAATTTCTGACGTAATTATTGATTATTTTAAGAAAATAATGATACATGGTCAATACTAAAAATTATGTTAGAAAGTAAAGATTAAAAGTAAAAAGATAAATTCGTATTATCATTTACCTATTGTTATTTTGTAGTGTTAAATAAATGTAGTTTTTTGTTTTGTGTGGTGTAAAATTATCATAAAATAAAATACGAGGGGTTTCAAATGACAAGGCTGCAACATAATACCACATAAATTGCCTCTGTTATTCCTTTGTCGGCTAAAGTATCTTACAAAGTTAATACAAAGTTTCGTCCCTGATTTCCCAACTAAGATATACAAAATAAACAAGACAAGTAAAATAAGAATTAAAGCTAACTAGCTAGATCTATTCTGCTATTCAGATTACCCATGATACTAGCTTAATTAGACGACATGAATAGTTAATGGCTCTGTAAGAATACAAAAAACTCTGGTGTGTTGATTTCTACTGTCAAAAACCGCAGCACGAAAAGCAACTCCACCCGTTTGATGCATTTGTGGTTGGTTTTGGGGCCTGATCAGCTGTATTTGATGACTCCTGTTCTTGTTTCTCTGCAGCACTCAGGGACGAAACACTCTTCTCTGGACCTTTCGACGGCCTTCACGTTAATTCAAGAGCAAAAAAACATGCATGTCTCATGAATATTCATCCTTTTACTCATATTTTTATAACAATGCATGCAGGTACCAAAATTATTCATGATAGTTGTTCTTCAGCATTTGAATTTAAAACAATTTAAGCATTGGTTAGTTATCAAAGCTTACTGTTGAAACGCATAGGAATTGGTGCTGTCATTTGATTGGCGTTGAGGCTCGAAAGCCTTATCATCTCCTTTACCGACATTCTCTGTGGTTTTACTACTTTCCATTATGACCTCCCTCATTGTCTCAGCAGCTCTTGCTTCAGCATTTTTGGAACTAAGTTCGTTCTGCAGTTCATGAGTTCTTTTGCTGATAGCATTGAATTTATTTGTTGAGGCATCTACATTGTTGTTATTGGGTGAAGCATAAGGCTGATCATGCGCGCAGACATCACCAGGCTTGTCCATCTCCCAGGATTTAAAACAACCTAAGTCGTTTGAGAAGCTCGTGTTTCCCATGTAGATGCTAAACAATGATTCATTAGACGCAGTGCTCCATTCCACTTGGGAATTTGCAGTGCTCTTGGAGAAGACATGAGATGGAAAGGTGTAATCGGGAGAGGTGTTTGTTTCACCTGGACGCTCCATCACCTGCACTGGAGGGATTTGTATCACCCCACCTGCAACATCTTCGCTAGATTTTGTTGGACCGTGTGATTCAACTTTTGTGGGAACAACGTTTGTTTGTTCATGGGATGAACTTCCTGGTCAGGATTCATTTGCAGATGTTATGACAGATAAATGGGAGCGTTTAATCATTATGCACTCGTTACCTATATTTTTGTTATCACCTCCAGTTTCCATCGGTCAACGAGGTCCAGGTTTTTTACAGTGGAAAGTTCAGTTGCTGTAAAACCAAAGTCAAAAATGAAAATTCACATCATAAAATATAATGATCAACAAGTGTTTTTGTGTGGAAAAACATAAAGAAGCAATATTTTTGGCAGTCACATGAAGGTGGAAGAACGTATAACTCCCTTAACCAGGCCAAATGAGATAAACAACAGGAATGACCAATAATAATTCCCAACTCTTCAAGTTGTGCACTTTGGTTATTAATTTCTCATCACCTTTTCTTTAAGACATTAAAACTGACATTTTGTCTGCAAAACATCCAAATGAAAATAGAACAAAAATGTTCGCCTTATCATCGTATATACGAACGTCCCAGGAAGATTGAAATTGAATCGACATGGGGGTGAAACAATTAAACCCTATCTTCATGCAGAAAGTAAAATTACAAAAGAAAAATACATTCCAAGAAAACCTCAATTCATTAAGTGTAGAAAGAACGAGAAATTACATGAAACGGCAGCGTGTTCGAAAGATCCAAAGGAGACTGCCGATCAGGCCCCTGCTGAAATCAAGCAAGATATGCCCAAGAATTCAGCAGTCCCAAAATTCCTTCAAAGTACTAACAGAGTCAAATTATTGGTATTTCAAGAAAATGGTGGGAAGAAAGTTATATTGAAGAAGATGAAAGATGGAGAGAGAAAGTGATGAATTGGAAGGAGAAAAAAAAATAAAAGGTTAAATAAAACGAATGGTGTTGCACAAGTTTAGGAGGATGCATTATCGAGTAACAACTAACGAACTCTGGTTGCCATGCACACCCCAACATGCCAACTGTGATGTTGGACATTTGACCATTGATCATGCATGTGAGGTGGCTTATTCCTTATATGATACCAATTTTCGTTGTCACAGTTTTTACTGCTTCAAATTTCTTTCTTAATTCATGATTTTAGTGGAAAAAAAACATATTCGGACAAAAAGTATATGTAATACGAAAAATATGATATGGTCGAAGTATGCAAGTAAATTTAACATCTATTCAATAAACCTTTTTTTTATAAATAATTATATAAAATGTTAAATACATTTTTGGTCCTCATTTTTGTAGTATTTGTTGCATATGATCCTCATTTTGCTACAATGTTTAAAATGGTTATCATTTTTACCGAATGTTTAAAATGGTCCTCATTCTCGCAATTCATGTTTTATTTGGTCCTTGTCTGTAACGCTCGGATTTGCATAGGAATCAACTAATACTTGTCATTTCATCATTGGATTGCAGTTGCGCTCTTCATTTCAATTTTCCAATTAATCATCAACGAGGTAAGTGGGTTTAGGGTTTTCTGGGTCGTGTTTGCTCGTGGATTAGGGTTTTCATAATTCTATCTTGGGTTTATTTGTCTTTCGATTGTTGTGATGTTCTGCATGGTTTCTAAATTACTTGCTGAGACTGCACCACATGCCTAAACTGCTGAGAATGCACCAACTGCTCAAACTACTGAGAATGCACCAACTGCTCAAACTGCTGAGAATGCACCAACTGCTGAAACTCAAACAACTCAACCACCATGGAATGAAGTGGAGAGTCAAGCAGCACCACTACCAACACCAGAAGAACCATTTCAACAATTTATGATGAAATTACAAATTAGGAGGAGGCTATGATAGCAGCTACAAACATCTTAGTTATTTTTTGGAATTTCTGATGTAGAATTCATTATTGATGTACTGCATTTTGACTTTAGTTAAACTTCGTTCAATTTCACTTTTGGCAAACATTGATGTAGTGCATTTTGATGAGGATTAATTAACGTTATAAATTTAACTTCTTCCAGACTTAGATAAATTCAGACTTAGATAAATTTAATTTTTCCCAAGCTTAGATCAATATCAGTTACTTCAATGCTCAGATTAAGATGTCATTTTGAACATGTTGGGACTAATATCAGCATAATAAAACTAATTAATTTCTTCATTTAACAATAGTACAAAATAGATTGGACTTTAAAAGATTACACACAATAACAGTACGAATAATACAATAACAACACAAGTGAACCCTAATACTAATTACAGCCTCTTCCCAGCAACCTTCAATGATTTCTCCAAATCATTAATTTGTCTCATTTGTGTCATGATAATGTGATGACATCCTTTACATCAACACCACCATTAGAAAAAATTGTAGCCCACATTATTGGAACCACCACTCTGTAAATCAATAAACCAAAAATTAAAACCAATTTATTATTAACACAAAATAAAAACAGATTGTACCCAAAATTTTCTACCAATATTCTTTTGAGTTCTTGCCATCCTCGAAGCTGTCATCTTTTCGCAGATACAACTCGGGATTAATCCATTTCTCGTTGAACTACTAACAGTGCACGAAGATTGGGACCGTAACATATCTATATAATGGGATTACAGGAAGAAGAAGATTGCAACAACACCAAGGGAATGGAGGAACAAGTTTGTCAAAACTCACCAACTGCCCAAACATTCTTTACCAAAACCCTAGCTCACTTATTTATCCCCAAATATCTAATTACCACACTTGTACAATACACGTAACACACTCTAATACAAATCGTACCACCTGTACAATGCTTCGTTAATGATTTAAACGACATTACATAAAAGGACCAAATAAAACACAAATTGCGAAAATGAGGATCATTTTAAACATTATGTAAAAATGATGACCATTTTAAACACTTTGTCAAAATGAAGATCATCCGCAACAAACACTACGAAAATGAGGACTAAAAAGGTATTTAAGCCTAAAAAAAATTAATGAACGTGTATATTGGAATTTTTTACCGTAAAAAGCTCCCCACTTTTGGTAATTAATATTTAATAAATATGTTAATTTAATGATGATTACTTTTTTTTTAGTCCGTATCACCTAACACCAGCATTGTTTGTGAGAGGTGCTATAGGAAAACCGAACATTTGGGAGTGACAAATGTGTAAGCAAATTTAGACAAATAATTTATGATTTAAAGTATAATATAGATTTGGCATGTATTTTCATTTGTTAAAAGAGAAGTATGTAATTCAAATTTCAATATGGCAGAACATATTTTTAGTCATTAGAGTAAGAAAATAAAAATAAGACAATGAACTGGATCTCTTTGAAAATGGAACTGTAAAAGATTTTTTATAGTAACATTTATTTTAATGGAAACTACAGAAGTTTAACGGAAAAAATTTATGTACTTAACTTCGTTATATTTTAATATAGGATATGAAACTAATAGAATACTATAGTTAAAACAAGAAAAAGTTATACTTTACTCTATTATCTTTTAAAATTATTGCCAATTTTAGACTATCCAACCTATTCATTTATTTTTTAGAAAAACGTTTGGGTATTGGTTAAAGAAATTATAGAAAATTTCATCACCCACTTGATAAGAGTCCTAATCTAATCTCCCTCTACTTCCCATTTATTCTAAAATAAACTTTCCATAATATAAACAATGTTTTCCATAAAAACATCATTTGAGAAAGAATGAAAGGTGGAATAAGAATTTGATGAAGTGCAGAAAGAGACAAACCCGGTCCTAATCATTTCTCCGTACATTAGTAAGTTTTATTTCGACAAGACTATTTGTTTAATGTCAAATAAAATGTTAATGCCTTTCATGAATTTTTTTAATTGATATTTATAAATATTAGTTTTCTATTAATGTCATCAATGTTAATCTTTTGTTCAAAGTTGTCATAACTTTTTTTTCCAAGTTAAATGAAGAAACTTTGAATCAAACTATGATTAATTTGATAAAAGTTAATTGAAAACATTTTTAGTCAACACTGACAAAATTAGCCAAAATGACCTCAATTAAGGCTGATGAAAAAACAATCCTGATTGATATAAGATAAAGTAATTAACCTAAATGACAATAGAGAAAAATATTCACGAAAAAAATGGTGCAAATTTTAACCAAAAAAATCAACATTTTTGAATTAAACATAACATGAATTAAAAACTAACCAATTTATATTTTTGAGTTATTAAATATCCTTTAATATTAAAATTTAAATTAAAATAAATTTACATTTACAGTAATTATAATAATATTAAACTATTTAATAATTTAACATTATTTTATCAAAGCAAATTATTTTCAAATAAATAATTTAAAATAAAAGAAATTCAAATTTAATGTACATTAATTCCTTAAAAATTTTGTAATTCACTAACTAGGTACATACTAACCCTTTCCCCTCTGTTTTTTATTTTTCATAAAGCTAAGGCCCATAAAGCTTAAGTAACTGTAGCACTGAAAATTTTGTGACACATGTTACTCTATAATCCTTTCGCCTTTCCAAGCCTCAACGTACCCAACCGGAATTTGTTCTCTTTAAATCTAAATCATAAAGTATTTCCCTATACAGATGAAAGAAAATGATAACCAGAACCTCACACTCCAATCCTCCATCTCTTTCAAAATAACAATTGAATAAGTAAATACCAACTAGGCTCTTATAAATACACTTAAACTCCATAAGAACCTGTTAATCAGACGAATTTGGATTTTTTTACTGAATATCAGGTACTGCAGAAAACAAAGGAAATAACATATAAAGAAGAAGAATAGGTAATCCGACACAGAATGAAGTGAGCAATCCCAATATAACAGAAGCACACAACACTCCTTTATGCTCTAGCTAACTCTCCCCTGATGGAAAAAATTAAGGCCTTCGATGATATATGTCTAAAAAGCCCTATCCCACTTAGAAGGTAGATTCCTATCAATACCACATAACTTCAGAGTTACTTATCCTCATTGTTCTAGTTTGTACCAGTCTTTGCTGGATCACATATAAGTTCCTTTATGTTAAACTTTCAAAACTAGGTTCAATTAACCAAATCTGCTATTCATGTTGATAGAACCAAATATTAAAAAATATCACATGCTTTTTCATTTCAGATAAGGAAATAGTTACAAGTCAAAGGTTTCCTACCTCCTTTTATTTGGCTCTGTCTGACATGTAAAATTTCTTGTTTTCTAAATTAGTTACATTGCATAACAATTCAATCACTCTATTTGGCTCGGTGCTTTCCATTGATTTTATTTTATTTTATTGAAAGTGAATTCATATCATCTACAAACTTACAGTTATCTATAGTTTTAAAGAAAAAATTTGGATTTAAGTGTTTCAATAGAGTGATTGAATGCTACGCTTCACAATTAGCTGGACAAACAATGACATGCTTTTGGACTTCTTCTACACTAATATGAATTCAATAGCTAAAGCATAATATAAACAACTGGCACCTCTTCTACTTTCCATATCAGGAATGGAATGTTTGCAGTCACAGATTCTAAATCTGCAATAAGCAAGGCCTTTTCTAAGCACCAACCACAAAATAAAATTATAGAACAACATCAACAAACAGTTTAATAAAAAAAGGAATCCAAAGTCCACGCTATAAGCACAACTGATATCTCTCACCTGATCTTTGAGTGGCACAATGGTAATGGTGGGTGGTTAGATCCCCACATCTGCATTTCCCTTCGCCATAAGATACACAGGACATCCTTAGAGAGCTAAATAAGAAGGCATCAAAAGAAAATTGCTATAAAGTAAATATACATTTCCTGAAAACCTTACAACTAAAGATGGGGCATAAAGCCAAGATTTTAACTAACAATATTCGTGGTCGTGTCATAAGTTCGGTACACAAGTACCAAACCAAACAATATGATTTCTAACCTTAGAACAACAGGAGATTTAAGGAACATTGTACTACAAATACTTCAAGTAAGAGCCTGGTCAAGAAATAAAACAACACACCCAGTGCTATTGACACAGGAAGAGCAGGCAAAGCCTTCTGATATAAAGCCAAAAGGATCAAAGTTATGCCAAGACCCGCAATGATAGCAAGATAACATGCATACACCGTCATAAAATCATACATTGCCGCCCTGCCAACCAAAACACTGTAGAAGATAAAATCTCCCAGCCCTAACTTGATTGAACCAGAAGAACCCAATCCAATTCCTTCTAGCATTAAATTCTCGCTTGGTACAGCATCTTCCCCCCTACCGTGCTGGACATTCATTCCACGATCAATCAAGGGCGCAGAAAGGTCTGAATCAGTCTCATGAACGCGCACTGGTTCCTCTTCTGCATTCACCAAATTTATGCAACCATAAGAGCCACCAGAACTATTAGCTGTCAGATTTGCATTTCTAGAGGCATTCTCCCTAACCATGTTTGAGTTATTGCTGGGGCTTCCGTCAGAATCAGTGCGGAATTCAACACTGGGGCCATGGCCCAACGCTGAGTTCGAATCACTTTGGATATTTGAATTCTCAACCCTCCTTTCTCTCCATAACCGCCTCCTCTGCACAAGATCCCTAGGACTCAAATTACCATGGTTCACAGGTCTAGCCTCATAAACCAATGCGGGAATTTCCTCATCCCTTGATATTGCAAGCTCCACCAAAAGCCTCAACGGCCCTATTGGTAACAAAACTGCAGCAACATCGTACAGCGCCATAGCAACAAGCAAGGCCCAGGTTGTCCACTCAGGCAACATAGTAAACGAATAAGCAATCAATATTCCAATAACAACCAAATACCCCTGCGTCACAAAAATCGCCATTTTTGACATAAACACAGTCAAAACACCCACAACGGCGAAATTACACAGCAAGAGGAAAAACGTAATGCAATCAATGGGGGTGCTAAACTGTTGGATCAAGAACAGCGAGACTTCACCGCCGAGGAACCCCAGCACGATGAAAGTGGAGAAAGCCATGTAGAGTTTTAAGAACCTGGTGCATCGGAAGTAGAAGAGGAGAACCAGGATGAAGGTTGCGAAAGTGACGAGGACGACGAAAGCCAGAGAGTTCAAAAGGGCACCAAGGAATTTGTCCCAGGTGGAGTCCGAGGTTGTCTCGGTGTAGGCCATGGTGACCATGCTCATCGATGCGTCGAAGAGAGAAGAATCCGTGTTCAGAATTGACACCAATATTACGACCAAGAACATGCATATTGAAACGGGTGCGATGATTCTCACAATTTCTTCACCCAGAGAATCGATGATGCTTGAACAGGGTCTCTGGGTTTGGGTTTGTGCCATTGCAAGATTTGAAAAGGAGAAAGAAAGAAAGACAGTCACACTGACTCAGATCGAAACTGGTGACTGGGAAGTACTGTGGTTTGCTGGCTGGATTCACTTCTCTCATGGGCCGGGCCGAAACATCACCAAAAAGCCATTTCTTTCTGCATCCCCGTAATTTCCATATGCATCTCCTTAAATTTTAAATTTTAAATTTTAAAAATTATCCTTATGAAATTCAATAGCAGTATAGGATATTCATTGCATTCGTATTGTCTTGTTGTACATTTAAAATTCGTATTAGTGTTTGTACACACTTTCATGGTTGTAGTTTACTCGGTATGCTCCATTAGTTGGATTTATGGTGAAGAGAAAACATCATAGGAGAGTAAATTTCTCTTTCATTTTGTAGTTTTTTTTTTTTGGAGTTTATGATTTTTAATCAACTTTTATATGTAATTTGAAGACCTATCATGAATTTTTTTGTGTACTTTGTGATTTTTTTAATGGCAATTGTTAGTTGTTAATTTTTTTAACGACAATCTCTTCCATCCTCTCTTTCGTTCCTTCTAACCACTACCATCCTCTCTTTCCTTCCTTCTAACCACTAGGTCACTTTATCATTTCTTACTTTGTGATATCTCTTACAATTACTTCAATTATGATTGTTGAATATATAAATAAAATACTAAATTTATAGTAAAATATCAAATGAGGGAGGTTGATAAGTTGTCTCATATGGATGAGTACCCTTAGTTTCCATTTTGAATAGGAATAATATGAGTGAGATCAATCTTTATCGGATCCAAATATTTTTTTTTGTCTATATTATTTTATATATGAATTGTTTTGTTTTGGGAAAACATATATCTTAAAAATTACTTTTTATTTTACAAACTTAATTAAAGGGAACCGTTTTAGGACGAATGTTTTGAGGTGCTAATACTTTTTTCATACGTAACTGAATCCCAAACCCAAATTTTTTAATATTTTTCTATAATAAACTATGGTGTTAATTCCTTTGTATCTTTTAAGTAGTACTAGAAAGTTGTTATGAGTACAAGAACATGTGTGATGAAGTGTGCAAATTGTGATGCATTTGTGGGGCAAGTTAAACATTTTAAAGTTGAATGTTTGTCGTGACCATTATTTTTTTAATATGTGAATGATCAAATGGTCATTTCACAAAAATTAAATTTGCTAAAGATATAATCTTATAAATTTATGGATTTAAGGAATACAATATCAAATAGGTCTCATTCTTTTTTTTTTGTCTCAATTAGATTTCTATTTTGGAAAGTTTGTTGGAGTTAGGTCATGTCCGTCAGTAATATACTAACAGAGTTAATTATGTGTTACGTATCAGCACATGTATTTTTTTCTATTTATTTTTTAAAAAATTTAAATTTTATTTTTTATAATTAAAAAAGAAATTGACACGTGTAAAGTTGACGATGTCCCACTTGACAGAGGCAGTGTGATGTGGTAATGGCAATGCCATGTGTCATTATTGAATGTGAAAATTTTCACTTTAGTCCATGTATTTGAAATTTTGTCTTAATTTGGTTCCAATTTTTTTAAAATTAAAGTAATTTCACATCTATTTAAATTTAGACAAAATTTAAGCTTTATATAAATGTTACAATGATATTTTTAACCAGATTAAGTTTTTATTTTGTATTGAACTTTATTTAAATATTGTTTCAAATATGGGTTAAATATGTTTTTGGTCCCTCAAGTTTCAGTGAAATATGGAATCAGTCTCTCATTAAAAATTTTGACCAATTTAGTCCTTCATATTTAAAAATACGCGGATTTAGTCATTTTAATCAAATTTTGTTAAGTTAATTTGAAGTTTCAAACGCGTTTTATAATAATATTTAACTTAGCATTTAAACGAAAATGGGTCAAACGAGGTAAACAATTCAAATACTACTGTGAAATGCGCTTGAAATGTTAGATGAATTTAACAAAATCTGGTTAAAATGACTAAATCCATACATTTCTAAAGATGAAAGACTAAATTGGTCAAAAATTTCAAAGAGGAACCAATTCCAAATTTTACTAAAACGTGAGGGACCAAAAACATATTTAACCCTTCAAATATTTATATATAAAAAATTTATATAATTTATAGACAAATGTTAGAGTTGGTTTAAAAACAATTTTATTAATTTAATTGTAAAATTTTAAATAAATATTTTTTTTAAATTTCTTTAAAATTTTATATTTGAATTTATAAAGTTGTTATTTTTAAAACAACTCTAACATTTATCTATAAATTACAAATATATAAATATTTAAAACAAAATTAAAATAATGTTCGGTACAAAATATATAATTAAAAAACTTAATTTTGTTAAAAATATCTATTATAATAAAAATACCATTGTTAAATTTATATAAAAATTAAATTTGGTTTAAAGATGAAATTGATTTAGTTTTAAAAAAATTGGGTCCAAAACATTGAAACTTATCACATTCAATCGTGATACATAACACTACTCCTGCTAGATCATACTGTCTCCGTCACCTGACACAACGTTAGTTTGACACGTGACAATTTTTTTTATATATTTAAAAAATAAAAAATCACGTACTAACATATAACACACATAATTAACGCTAACGCGATTAATATATTACTAATGAAAATCACCTATAACAAATTTTCCAAAAATAAGAATATAATTGAAAAAAAAATCTACTTAAAATTTCTCTACGTAATGTAATAATTTAACCTTTATCGATTTAGGGAAATTTGATTTTCTAAAATGGCCAGCGAAAAATGGGCTTAGGTCCGTTTACTTAAGAAGCCAGTAGAAAAGCAGAGTCTTGATGAGCTCTACTTAAACCCATTTCCCTTTCTCATATATCTATTGATATCACGCTAGGGTTTTAGAAAAGCTCTCAGAAGTGAACACAGGTAGTATACGATTATGCAATTTTCTTCTTTAACCACGGTTCTCTTCGTTTTTTCTTTCATTTTGCTGGTTCTCTTTTATCCTTCATAATCAGTTTATTTGTTTAATTTTTAGTGTTGATCAATATATAGTTTGGGATGGTATAGTACGTGTTTTTCCTTTCCGTTTTCGATGGCGAACATGCTTTCAGCGGTAATCGTTTGATCTCCTCTTGAGATCAGAAAGTTTGATGGTTGAACTTGTTTTAAAATTAGTTTTGTTGGCTGTCTTTTGGGATTTATCTTCTAGTTTGGTATTAAAACTAAGAAATGATTTAAGTTTTCGTGTAGTTCACTTTTATTTCCTCTAGTTTTTTTCACGGTTGGATTTTCTGATGCTTCAGTTTTTTAGTAGTTTTTTCAATTTGTGTTTTTGAGTTAGATGTTGTACCGAGAGTGGTTGACGTTTATCGCTTCCTTTACAGCAATGGCTTTCTTTGGTAGACTTGGGAATTTGTTAAGACAGACAGCTAGCAGACAGGTTACTTCAGAGTTGCGGTCGTCCCCTTCCTTATTCCAGGCCATACGCGGTTTCTCTTCCGCTCCTAGCTCCAAGCTGTTTATAGGAGGTGTGTACCTTTTGGTTTAATGCGTTTTATGTTTGTTCTTCTGTGTTTGGTTGAAGTGATGATTTATGTATATGCAACCATCGCTTGTCTCTGTCTGTTGCAGGTGTTTCGTTTTCCACTGATGAGCAAAGCTTGAGGGAAGCTTTTTCAAAATATGGTGAAGTTGTTGATGGTAAATAGTTGGGTTCTATGCTTTCTTTAGTTTTTTTTTTCTGTAATAATTATTCTGTTGGGAGGAGTTGATGAAATCTCGTTGACAGCCTTTATGTAAATAATTTTTTTACTCAGTAAAAATTTCTCTTGAATGTATGCTCTTTGTAGCAAGGATAATTATGGATCGTGAAACTGGTAGATCCAGGGGGTTTGGATTTATTACATACACGTCTGTTGAGGAGGCATCGAGTGCTATCCAGGCCTTGGATGGTCAGGTAACACAGCCTACTTGTTCATGCTGTTACAATATTTTGAGTAGCGTGGTTTGTAATGGTTTGTTGCAAAATGATCACGGGCTGAAGCTGCACAAGTGACCCGTGCAATTCGTGGGAGTGTGCATGTTGTGTGTGAAATGCTGATTTTTGTTTACTCAGACTTTCTTTATGCCTGGCACGTTTTGAAGTTGTGATCATGGTCACCATGATGTGGCCTAATGATGGGGTCTTTAGGACTCAAGGTTGTCACAGCCACATCAGGTGATGCGGTCCCATATTCTAATCTTTGTTTTATTAAATGTTGTTTTAAGCGAAGATAATGGCCCTATTTAGCATACGTTTGGGTGATATCTATGAGGACTGTTATCACTGATGCTCTCTGGGATCATTTCACTGTGCCCTCACTAGTTTACTCTTCTTTGTTCTTACAAGTAAGCATTGTTGTCAATAATAGCTCACCAGTGGCTATTGCTGCTGTAATAGTACACATCTGGCTGTAGTGGTGCACAATTGAGTGAGTTGGGAAAAAATCTATGTTGACCAGGTGATTGTTGTTTGGGCTGTTCAGTTTTGGATTCCCCCTCAACCCGCCCCCCCTCAACACACACACACACACACACACACCTTTAATTCAGAACTTCAACCCCATTTTCTCAGTCACTGGAATGCACTCTGTTTTGAAGTAGCCGCCACTCCTTTTCTTTCTTACACATGCCCACACATCGCTTACATTGTTTCTAGCATTTTTGGCCAACTCTGACAGGTTTCAGTCATTCCCAACATATGTAACTATTTTCTGGTGAACCTGTCGCTGTTTGCCGCGGACTGTGACCTTTGCTTCTTTCCTGTGTGCTGTTTTTTAATGTCTCTGAAGCATATATACCATCTTACTGTCTTTCTCTCTCTCTCTCTCTCTTAAGTTTTATCCCTTGTTCTTTTGTCTATTTTCTGGATTGACTGCTCTCTTCCTCAATTTGGGATTGAGAATTATGCTTCCCATGTACTTCGTTGTTATGGCTCCTTTTTGTTATTTTTGAATGACAGCAGGCTATTTTGGTTAATCATTAGAACATCTTTAGGATGGGAAGCCGCTATCCAGGCTGTTATTAGTTTTCCTTCTGCTTGATAGGCCTTTATGCAATTACAAGATTTATTGGTTTTCCATTTAAGTTTCAGGCGCTAGAACAGGTTTACCTACTTGTATTTTTATCAGGATGAGCTTTCAATAACATGTCTGTAATGTATGTGAATGTAATACTTTCCTGGCGATGCTTATCAGTTTGTGGTTTTATATTTTTTGTATTTTGTTAACCATTTCGTCGATTCAATGATGCATTTTTTTATGGTTAACAAGATATCGTTTGTTACCTAATGCCACATCGTTTCTATATATCATTTTCAGGACCTTCATGGTCGCCAGATTAGGGTAAATTATGCTAATGAAAGACCGCGAGGTGGTGGCTATGGCGGTGGATATGGTGGTGGATATGGCGCTGGTGGTGGTGGTGGCTATGGAGGTGCATATGGTGGTGGCGGCGGCTATGGTGGAAATGTTGCTGGTGGTTATGGAGGTGGTGGTGGCTATGGTGGAAATGCTGGAGGTGGTTATGGTGGTGGTAGCTATGGTGGAAATGCTGGTGGTGGTTATGGTGGTGGTGCCGGTGGCTATGCATCAGGTGGCAATTTTGGGGACAGTGGCTCTGGGAATAACTATCCTGCTGCTGACAATTTTGGAACTAGTGGTGCTGGTGGCAGCTACAGTGGGAATTTTGGTGATGCTGGTGGAATAGGAAATCATGAAAGCTCTGGTGGTTTTGGCAGTAGTGGATATGATGGAAGTGCTGTGGATGGTAGCGGTGCAAGTACTGGAACCAGCTTTGCTGATGGAAGTGGAGGGTTAGGCGGTGGTCAATTTGATAGCAAAGCAAGCAGCAATGGAGATGAGGATTTTGGAGATTATAGGGATGACAATGACGATGCTGATAATTTTGCCAAAAGGGCTTGATGGAATTTATGGTTGGTAGTTTTCTATTCGAATTATGAATCCTACATGTTCCTAAATCTTTTTGACTATCAACCCTATGTGCATTTCAGGCATGTTATGGCACAGCTGGACATGGCTGGGAAGGATGTAATGTAGGATAATTTTAAGCTTGTTTCTTCCTTTATTTTCGTAAAGATTCAGCTATCTCATTTTTGTTGCTTACATTGAGGTGATTTTATTATTAACCAAAACGATATCCTCATACAACATGTAAATCTATGAATTGTTGCTAGTTGCAACAATAATCAAAGACTTGTGTGAGAATTTTATGATCAGTTTATTCATTTCAAGCGATGACTTTGTTCTGCACAAATTATTGGCTTTTACTGTCATTCCAAATATTGTGTGCCCCTAAGCTCCTTTGGCAGTGGAGGATAACTTTTTGTTAGAATGCAATTGATTTAAATTTGTTAGATGATATAATATTGTGTTTAATAGTTGGGCTCAGCCCATTATGTATTTCTGGGATTTGGCCCATTATCAATATAAATAAACTGTCCTTTGTGTAGGGTTTACACAAGGGAGATTAATCCCAAAACCCTATTTCATCTTATTTTACATGGTATCTAGAGCTTAGGTTAGTTTACTACAGCCACCGTCCCGCCGCCGCTCATTGCCGCCGCTTCTG
>Ga0209589_1007889_pt1 | contig 16868 bp, 17 predicted proteins | sample CowpeawhiteBW_FD_187525 | JGI IMG/M metagenome (GOLD analysis project Ga0209589, IMG submission 187525) | Root nodule microbial communities of legume samples collected from California USA - Cow pea white BW (SPAdes) (version 2) | ecosystem: Host-associated > Plants > Roots > Nodule | place: USA...
AAAATGCCAGTTGCATTAGAGTTTTACGTTCAATTCTGCAATTAATTATCACTTTTTCAATATATATATATATATATATATATATATATATATATATATATATATATATATATATATATATATATATATATATATATTACGAATGTTAAAAAAATCCGTACCTTCGGGTATCCGCGGATAAAACTCACAGCAAGTAGGAAATGAATATTGTAAATGGGTACTCACGGATAACGGGTACGGGTATTTTTTACTCGTATGTTAATGGGATGAGTACGAGTATCATAGTATCCGCACCCGTGGATACCTTTACCTGCTATACTCAAATTTAAAGAAAAAAAAATATGATGAAAACATTAACACATTGATTTTGGATGGGTTATTTTTTATTAATTGATTTTAAAAAATCTTCATTTATTATAAATTTCATTCAACACTATTTAAATAGGTTATTTGCAATTTGTTTTTAATTTATGAATATTTTGTATGGTATTTTTATTTGAATTTATGGTTAAAATATGTTGTTAAATATTAAATTTTTCTTTTGTAAATACCTGTGGGTACCCTTGGATATTAAAAAAATGTGCGGATACCCACATAACGGATACCTCGCACGAATATAGATAAGGTATGGGGGAGCTACTACCTATTCTCTATCCACCCCATTGGCATCCCTAATATATATATATATATATATATATATATATATATATATATATCTTTTTAGTTGGGAGAAAATATACTTGGTATAGACCTGATGAAATTTCAAAAAGTCGCCTAGATAGAATTTTTGTCTAAAATGAATGGTTAAAGCAATGGCCTAGAAGTAAAAAAAAACATATTTTGGATAGGATGGTATCAGATCATTATGTTTTTGTACTCAACTAGGAACAAATTTACTAGGGCGTAAAACGCTTTAGAAATCTAGATGCTTGACATAATATTAGTGGTTTTAATAAGTGTGGGAAACAAAATGGGGCAACTATAATGTGTACAACGATGAATTATCTAAATTAAAAAGGATAAGCTCAACAAATTGAAAATGAATCTCAAGGTTCGAAATAAATGTGTTTCGATATGCTAATCTACAAAAGCAACACATCATTAATAAAATAAGTGAGTTGGATAAGTTAAATGATGATGACACTCTAGAGAAGGCCCAAAGAATAGAGAGAAGGGAGTTATTCGATGAACTCAATCTAGTATGCCATAGAGAAGAAGCAATGTGGAAAAAAAAGTCAATACCCAAATGGATAGGGAAAGGTGATTCTAATTCTAAATATTTTCATTCCATAGTGAATTGGAGAAGAAAGAAAAATGAGATAAAATGTGTGGGTATCATAGGGCAATGGTGTGAGAAACCAGATGTGGTAAAATGGATAGTAATGGACTATTTTAAAGAAAGGATAATTAACTTAACACCACTTAAATTAGGTAAGGGAAAGTGGAGCTTTAAAAGATAATATAGAGCAGGATAATGAAATGGTAACCAAGATTATTATAGAGGAGGAAATTAGACAATTTTTATGGTAGTGTGAGCACACTAAGAGCCCTGGACCAGATAGGTTCAATGTTTGTTTCATTACAAAGGATTGGGAAACAATGAAAACAAATATTGATCAAGCTATTAATGACTTATAATTACATAATGTCATGCTTCATTCATATCCTTGATACCAAAAATAGATAATCCTATTGGCTTGCATGAATATAGACTTATGTAAACCAAATTGGAGGATGGTCTAGATATAGAAAATGTAAAGATATTTAATGAAGCACTTTAGGTAAATGGAAATGGAGATTAGGTTTAGAAAAAAATGGGGTATGGAAAGAACTATTGGGGTCTAAATATGGATCTTACAAAATCCTAGATGTTAGAAAGACTATCCAAAAAGAATCTAGATGCTAGAAAGACTTAAAAAAGACTTGCGAATCTAGTGAGTATAAAATATGGTTTGAAGACACTAACACAAAATAGACATTTTATGTCTGCGATTTTACGTCTGACCCAATAAAATCAGACATAAGAAATGACCGGTGGCAAACTTGTAAATAAGTTATCAATTACTTACGTCTAGCGCCCTAGGGTCAGACGCAAATTTCATTTTTTACGTATGAAACCACACATCGCACGTAAATTTACGTCTAACGCGCTAGAGTTAGACATATTTATGTCTAATTTGTCTCATGAGACGTAAATTTACGTCTGATTTGTCCTAGCTAGACTTAAATTTATGTTTGACTATAGCATGTCAAACGTAAATGTTAAAACATAAGTCCCTATTCTTCTTCCCCACAACGTCGCAACTGCGTGATAAAGCAAATGTGTGGTTTCACGACTACACTAGTGTTTCATCACGTGATTGATTGTTGAGAGGTTTGTTTCTCTTTCGATTCCATTTTGGTGCACCTCCATTTACGTTGAAACCCCCAATTATTTGCAGACACAACGATGATAATTTGGTCGAAGTGCAACGGTGGAGGATTGTGGTTGGCGATGTCGCAGAGAGTGTTTTCTCTTAGTGTGGTGCCTCTCGTGTGCTTTTTCAGCGGTTGTTTGGAGATGGATGTGCGGTGTAGTTGGCATCTTCATTTCTAGCAAGAGGGAGTGTTGTAGGAAGTGGACCGACTTCGACAAGTGCTCGTTGTGGCTGATGGTTGATCTGCGCGGTGAAACACGATCTGCTCTTGTGGAGGTGGTGGTGCTCCGACGACTACGTCGTGGTTGCGTAGTGACTTCGTGGAGGACCTACGGTGGTTTGGCAGATCTAGCGTGCGAATGGACTGCAGTTATTTTTGCGTTTTGCATGGTGGGCTGAAGATGCAAAAGCATGAAAATTTGTCAAAAAATCATGCGTAAATATTTACGTCTTACATTGTGTACCAAACGTAAATTACGTTTGTTAATGCATAGTTAGATGTAAATTTACGACTATTGTTACTATGTTTGACCTAAACCAGACGAGAAAAGCAAAAAGCGTCGAACATAAAAGACCTTTTTTGTGATAGTGAATGTATATTGGAAAATGGGTTTGGGAACTTGGATTTTGTTTAGGTGAGATAACTCGATGGGGAATAGATCACTTAAGAAGTCCTATCCTAGGTTATATGCAAACTCAAACAATAGTGAATATGGAAAGTGGGACAATGGTAGATGGGAATGGAATAGGTCTTAGAGAAGAGTTTGATTTCAATGGGAGAGGCCTCAAATTGACACATTCTTAGAAGACATTGATAGGATAACTCTTGTTAAAGGAAGAAATGATATTTGGATATGGAACGATGAGAAAGATAAGGTATATATACTTAAGTCAACATATAAAAAGTTGTAAGGTCCATGCGCTATAGACAACCAACATTTCTTTGTGTAGAGTAAATGTTATCCCATCTACTAAGCTCTTTGTGTAGCCATCTATCTCAAATGGAGTACCAACATTGGTTAACTTAAGGCTTAGAGGGGTCATGTTTAACAATGTCACTTGTGTTATCTGCGGCGAGTAGGAAGACACCATAAATAATCTATTGTTTTATATGAACCAATAGATCGCAACAAGTCCTTACTATTAGCAATGACTTCATCTTTCATTACATCATCCTTTCCTTATCCCTCTCCCTTGTTCTCAGTTACTCATCAAATGACAATCAGTTCATATCTTTAAGTTCGATCAATGATAAGGTTCAAAGAAAGGGTGGGCAGAAGTTCGCCTTCCAAGAGAGGAGACAATAGACTCATGGCACTTGTGGCTGTTGAGGGCCATCTAGTTGTTTATTGTTTGTGAGAGCAGGACCTTGAACGGAGCCGAAAGGACCTACACAGTACATGTGAAAGAAGTGCGGGGAAGACCAACCATAAAACTATATAAGGAAAGATAGAAAACTAGCAATACTGAGGAATTTTTATGATAGACAGGTAACTCAAAATCTTAGTCGGGAAGGAAGGCTAATAAGACCTACTTGAAAAGTGACTGCCAAAATATGGAATATGTATTATGAATGGACTAGGAATTCAGGGGTAAACCATAATCAGATTCAAACACACTTTAAACATTTCCATCTAGTAGAGCTAAATCACAAATGGAATATGCTATGGAAGGGGGTAAGGATTGCTATAGTATGGACCCTCTGAAATCATTTGAATAAAATACCTTTTACAAATGCAGTACCAGACCTGAAGAAATATTTAATGTATCCCAAGTGAAAGTTTGCATATAATTGAAATATAAAAATACAAATGTCCATTTTTCTTTCTCTGATTGGTACCCATGTCTCATACTTTGTTTAAGATCTATATGTTAGGAACACATCACAAAATATCTACATGTAATAGGTGTAATATGAGAATAATTGTACAAGACTCTTGGATCTATATCCTAGACTTTGGAGTTTAAAGTGACTTGTTTTTTTGCTTGCAAGTATGGTCGTAACAAACACATTTTTAAACTTTTTATCTTTTTCTTTATATATACTTCTAAATATAAAAAATAAAGTAAAAAAAAATTATAGTTAAAAAGAATAGAAAATACTTACTCTAAGTAAATCACCATAAAGATTGCTTGTTAAGGTTAGTTTTACTTGCAATACACATTCAAAATGCAAAGTAAATTTTACAATCAATTATCACTTTTAGTTACTCTGTTTGTGTGGTATAGGGACAAGTGTTATTCAACCACGTTGTTCATTTGGAGGCTTGGAAGGCCTATAAGGCCAAGTGCAAGGTACAGGGTCGAGTAATACTCGACAATGTTGTTCATTGGGAGCCTGGAGGGACTATAAGGCCAATGCATGGTATAGGGTCAAGTAGTACTCGACCATGTTATTTATTGGAATTCTCATTTGGGGTCTGGGAGCTTATAGGGTTGAGTAGTGCTCGACCATGTGGGATGTCAATGGTGTAGTCAGATGTTTCTTAGTCAGATTGGTTGGAAGAAATACTTGGTACAAAAGACATTATTTAGCAATTAACCCACTTAACGGTATGGTTGTTACAAGAAGCTATTCATTGACCTTTACAAGGGAATATAAACTCTTCAAAAGGTAATTAACGAAGAACAGTTATATTTTTTCAAAGCTTTTTTTAATATTTTTTTATTTAAAACCCGTATGTAAATTGCATATGAAATATATAATTTCATTTATATACGAATTTTACATACGGAAAAGGGAAGAAAAACTTGTCTATTGTTACATATGGAAATAATCCGTATCTAACAAGATTTTATATATGGAAATAAATTTGTATATAAAGCTTAATTTACATACAAATTTTAATCCATATGTAATTATCAAGGATCAAGGCAAAAAAATACAAATTGTAGTTAAGTCAATGTTCTATTTGCCTATAATCCCAAGATTACAAAGAATGTTTGCTTCTATGCAAACTACGCCACATATGACTTGGCATCATAAAAACCAAAGCCAAGGAAAGCTGCGCCACCCATTAGATGGTGAAGCCTAGAAGCACTTTGATTGTAAACATCCTACCTTTACGTCTGATCCACGCAATGTGCAATTGGGTCTATGTTCAGATGGATTTAACCCTTACATTCAGGCTTCATCTTCACCCTATTCTTGTTGGCCAATGATTATTACTCCATAAAATCTTCATCTTCTTCTTCATCTTCACCCTAAGTCATTCACATTAAATTATGGTCGCAAAAGTTTTTGGTTTGACTCACATCGTAGATTCTTACCTAATGACTATCACTTTAGGAGAAATGTTAAAGCCTTTCGAAAAGGCCAAGTTGAAACAAATGGGCCACCTCCTAGATTGACACCATTAGAAGTTTGGAGAAGAGTGAAACATTTTCCAAAATTCATTGAAAGTGGTGTAACAAGGATAGATGAATATGGAGAGTGACATAATTGGACAAAAAGAAGCATTTTTTGGGATCTTCCATATTGGAAAGATAATTTGTTAAGGCATAATCTTGATGTAATGCACATAGAAAAACATTTCTTTGAGAACATATTCAATACTGTTATGAATGTGATGGGAAAGACAAAGGACAGTGAAAAGGCAAGAAGGGATTTAAGATGGTATTGCAAGCGAAAAGACTTAATGTTGAAGGTTCAAGATAATAGGAAAATAGTAAAGCCTAAAGTGAATTACACTTTAACCACAGATGAAGCTGAATTAGTTTGTCGGTGGATAAAGGAGTTCAAGATGCCAGATGGTTATAGTTCTAACTTGGCTAGATGTGCTGATGTTGAAAAGGGAAGAATTCATGGGATAAAAAGTCATTATCGCCATGTATTCATGGACACATTACTTCCTATTGCATTTAGTACTTTGCCTATTCATGTTTTAAATTCTCTAACTGAAATTAGCCGTTTTTTTCAAAGATTTGTGCTCTACAACATTAAAAGAGAAATCCCTAAGAAGAATGAAGGAAAATATTGCAATTATTCTTTGCAAATTAGAGAGAATATTCCCTCCTGGATTGTTTGATTCCATGGAACATCTCCCTATTCATTTCCTCCATGAAGCATTGCTTGGTAGACCAATGCAATACAAATGGATATATCCATTTGAAAGGTACTAAATGACTTCCCTATTCAGATTTATAACTAATTTTGTCACCAATTTTTTTCATCATGATCTATTTTATTTTATTTGTATAAATTCATGGGTGATTCAAAACGATTAATAAAAAATAAAGCCAGAGTTGAAGGTTTTATTTGTGCATCTTATGTACACCGTGGGACAACATACTTTTGTTCCCATTACTTTAACAACTTCATGTTACCACCATGCAATTTAAGGAATGAAGTTAAATGTCAAAGAGATGTGTCAACGTTGTCTGTTTTTCAACAACACAGTCGTCACGCAAGGGGAGAGAATCGATTCATTAGTTAACTGATGCTGAGTTCAAATCTGCTTATGTTCATGTGTTAATCAATTGCACCAAAGTCAAACCATATCTTGAGTATGTTATAACCTCCTTTTTGAACAACTTTGTCGTCAATTATATATAAGCCTAAAAAAATTTACCATTGGAATTTATTTTCGCCAACTCATTCCTTATGTGCTTGCAAATACCTAAGACTAGTGCTTCTGCTCGTATCCATTTAGAGTTTCCTGATTGGTTCATATATCAAGTATGTATTGTACCATTACTTATACAACAAATGGATTTTAATGTTTGTTAATTCTACATCTATCTTTGTATATATGGAGGTTTATAATGACCCATTAAGTGTTATGAACCAAGACTTAAGGGATTTGTCAGATTGGACCATGAAATATGTCAAAGAATGACACACGTACTTCGTGAATGGGTACAAGTTCCATTCTAACGCGTGGAGCAAAGGTAAAAAGACTATAAATAGTGGTGTTTATGTCAAGGGCATTACTGAAGGAGATGAAGATGATTTTTATGGGATCATTCATAGAATATATGGGATCATTTGTATAATACTTCTAATAAACTGAAGAAAGTTGTATTTTTTTTGTGTGAATGGTTTGATCCCTCTAGAAAAGGTACAAGAGTGGATCCTAAATATAACATTGTGGATATTCACATGACTTCAAGGTACCAACAATTTGATCCATTTATTTTGGCATACAATGTTAGACAAGTATATTATGTACAATATCCACAATCTTGAAAAGACAATCGTGGTTAGTGTGTTGTAATTAAAACCAAGTCGAGAGGTCGCATCAAATCAAATGAGGTGGAAGACGATGTCCCTTACCAAGTTGATGAAATGTTACATGCCAATGAAGTAATTGAAGTAGAACATGTAAGTAATTGAAGTAAAACGTGTATCTAGATTTCATCACATAGAAGGTCATGATGAAGAGTTGGAACAAGAACAAGAGGAGGATGACGATGAAGAAGAAGAAGAGGAAGAAGAAGAAGAAGAGGAATAAGAGTTAAATGACGAAGAAGATGAAACAGAAGAAGAAGTGGAGAAGAGGAGGAGGACGATGAGGATGACAATGATTCTAATCATTAATTTTGTTTTTGTTGTGTTGTAATTGAACTTAATGATAATGTCTGCTTTTTTTCATTTCATTAGAACTTGTAAACTGTAATGTGTATTGGTATATTGTCACATCCTGTGTTCTAATTAACAATTTATTAAGTTGTTGGTGTATTTACTTGTTATCATACACCGTTTTAATTTAATTGCCACTTAGATTGTAAACTGCATATGCCATGTCATCGGGAGATCAACCTCGACCCCCTCCCAGTTGACAAGGGGAAAGACATAGCAAAACCAAGAAAGAGATGTAATAATTATGTGCTTCAGATTCCACTCAGCCTCACCACACCTATCCCAGGCTTACATATGCCATCTTTATCATCTCCAGCTCCACCCATTGGGTTACAAAACCCTACTTCTATCCCGACAATTCAATGCCGTCCTCATCTTCTCAACCTCCACCCACAGGGTTACATACCCTTACTATTGCTCCCAGACCCCTTTCTGTACCACCCTGACATATACCATCCTCATCTTCCTCAACTCCACACACAGGGACGCATACCGCTTCTACAGACATTGTAGCATCCCCTTCACCTCATATTGTACCTTCCCCAGCCTCCATTGGTGGCCCATCTTCTCCTATTGGTGAGCATTGTACACCATCCCCAAGAGCAGGTGATATACTTGCACCAGGATCTATAGGTGATCCTGATTCAGGAGTAGATCACGAGCCTCCTCTACATGACTGCTCAATGATTGAACCTGTCGGTCGAGGGTAATATTTCAATTTAGTTATTCTAATTGTTTATATTATATAACTTCTTTCATCTTGTGACAATTTTCCATGTCTAGAGTTGCTTCACAGGCTATCAAGCAACAATTTTTTAATCATTGGCCGTCATGGGGAGCAATACCTAAAAAAGACAAGGATCATTTCTGGCAACGTTTCAAGGTAATGTGCTGTAACTTTTGTACATGTAAATTAAGTTGTTAACTACTATTCACTACTTAATATAATTATAATGATTTAAATGTTATAATTGTGTTGTTATAGAGGAGAGTTCAATAGGCACCAGAGCATGAAAATGAAATTAAGAGAAATTTAAATAGCAGAGCTTCTCATCGTCTATCTGAACTGTTTAGAGATGCCATAATGGCTAGAGAAAGGCCGGAATGGATCCCTAACGATGTGTGGACCAGACTGCTAGAACATTGGAATTCTCCAAGCTATCGTAGCCAATGTATTGCAACAAAAAAGAATAGGGCCTTTGAAATGAGTGGGGCCCTACACATAGGTGGATCCATTACCACACACGAGCATGCACTTCGTATGGTATACATATTAACTGTTTCTAATATCTTCCATTTGAACTACATTTTTAAAGTTTGACATCAAATGAAATTTAATATTATAAAATATGTTTTGTTGCAGCCACGTGAGTTGGGACGACATGTGTTCCTTGATGAAGTATTTCAGCAAACACATATTTGGAAGGGTACTAGCGAGTATATGGATGAGAGGTCTAGGAAGACAAATGTAAGCCTTTTTCAATTTGAAAATATTAGTTACTCTTAAACTTAATATATATATATATATATATATATATATATATATATATATATATATATATATATATATATATATATACATATATATATATATATATATATATACACACACACACACACCACCATATAATGATAAATGTTCAGTTTTTACTTACAGGAAGAATTTCGGATTAGGCTTTCCCAAGTCAGATCTAAGGTATCCTCATATGGTGCTGATGGAACACAGGAGCAATCCTCTACTGATCCCACACAAGACGAGAATATCAGGACTAGGTGTTGGATTGAGATGGTTGAAGGAAAAAAGAAAGGAAGACTTTATGAGGATGGCCAACTTGTATCAAAATATACGGGTTCAAATGAAAGCCTAAACCAACTACCAGCTTCTTCCTCTTCTAATATTAGGCAACAACTTTCACGAAGCCTAGAGGAAAATGAGCAATTGAGGTATAAGTTTCGATCCTTTCAATCACTAGTCCTGCAATATCTCCCTCCTGATGCTTAAGCTCATCTTCAGCAGCCATAACCACAAGCACAACCTTAAGAGCCAAACCCTACTCAAAAGAACTCTGAAATTCCTCAACCATAGTCTTAGCAACAAAATAATGAAGAGGACGATAATGAAGAATCTTCTCCAGATTATGAAGATTATTAGATCTTCATTTCCTTAAGAAAAACATCCAGCATGTACTTAATAAACTTGTGTTTTATTATGTTTTTACTTGGTATCGTGGTCATGTATATATTACTTGAAAAAAAGTGATATGTTATGCTAAATATTATTTGGTATGTTTTGTGCAATAAATGTCATGTGTGATGGAATTTCATGAGTATATAATGAAATGTTGGAATTGTTTGGAATGTTGGAATTGTCTGGAATTGTGTTAGATTTTTTTGTATGCAGGTAATTGGGAAATGTTAAATAAACAAATGTCATCAACACACCAAAGGAATTCCATACTTTAATTCCATATCACATGGCCACCACCATGTCATCCATGGTCTACGTCTTTAGACGAATATCTTAAGATGTCTTGCTGCCACACCTACAAGCCACAACTTGTAGAGCATGTGCGAGAAACCAACTATAGACCATACTATGTAACGCCAGGTGGAGTTCCTAATACGAACATAGTTCGTAATATCCCAGGACTACGAAATTCGTTAGCCACATACTGAGGAGGGCAATCTATTTAGACCCATCAGTATGAGCCACAATTCGCACACTCACACCGGCAACACTCGCCAACCCGAGTCACAACTCAAGAGTTCCTTGTGTTCATCTGTCATCCCGAGCCACAACTTAAGAGATGTCATTCCGAGCCACAACTCAAGGAATGCCACCTAGTTAACCCCTATCCCGAGCCACAACTTAAAGGATACGTTCTGAGCCACAACTCAAGGAATTCCAGCAAGCCGACCTTCGAGTTATCACCAAAGCCTTGTAGACCACACACATCCAAAGCAAGAAAGACACAGCTTCTGCCTCTGTAATATCGCTTGGCGCTACTCTTGAGCAGCCATGTGAGATACGCTTCCAAACCGCCTAGTGGGGGACACGTGCCGCCAAGCGTCATACACCTCAAAGCCCACTGATCTGCAGACATCGGCTGGCGAGACCACCCCCACCGCCAAGCGCCACTCACTTCCAAAGCCCATCGTTTGTAGCTATCGCAGGCGGATCAAACCCTACCGCCAGGCGCTACACCAATACTCGCACAGTACTGGATTTTGTTCTAATCCAAGCATAGTTGCTCACACACCAACTCATCCTTGCCACTCATCCAAAGTGTCACAATTCTAATTCGTTTCTAACCACACCATTCTCAATTATAATAACTCATACATTGTACACTCATTCCTTAAATGTCCACACGTATACAATCTGAAGTGTTCACACTTATACGTTCATTTTTTAATTGATACAAACTGCCCTCTTCCTTTCAACAAAACCACTCCACTGATTCAACCTTACCGTCCACATCTATCTCATATCCAACTCTAGCTGCTCCGCTTAGTAGATCTACTCTTAATTTTACTAAATCTCTTCATCCAGTAGTACTTAAATTTTATAAGACTCCCTCTACTACAAGTTATTTAAGATCGTGATCCTTCCAAGTCCCCATTAACACTCATATTAATTCACATTATTTATTCCTAAGTAATCATCACCATAGACCTTGTTCAAATCATTCCTCAATCCTACCTTCAACACTAATCTGATTCACAAAGACCCCAAACTTTCCCAATGCACCATGCAGCCACGCAATTTTCTTAATCTGCACTGGCGCCTGGCGACAAGACCCATGCCGCCAAGCGGTGCATACATTTATGGAAAAATCCAAAAATTCTTTGCACTTGCGAAGACTCCCAGACATTTCCCTCACCATTCATTGGCTATTTCCTCAACATAAACTATAATCATCGAGTACAGTTATAACAACACACATCGTAATCATAGAAATTCAGATGCTTATTAATCATATAACACCAATAGCCCCAAATTTCTCGAACCATAAACTAGTCTTTATACAATTACACCAATTAACTTCCAATCTCAACATGATTCTAGTATATGACATCCCATAATCATTCAACAAATGTAGCTTCTCCATTTCCAAATCAGAATCAACCCAGAATTTTCCCCAAAACACTAAAAATCGAGACAAAATTAGTTCGCGTCGCTTGGCGGGTGTTCATCATAGCCAGGCCGTTCATCAAAACCTAGAACACTAGGTTGCTCAACTTGTGTTGCCTCACACAATGCTCACCGCTAGGCGGTTCCTTATAGGAAACCCAGGAAACACACAAAAATGCTATGAGTCGCCTGGCGACTTTGAAGGCCTGTCAAGTGGTTTCTGGAAAATTTCTAGAAACATAGAATCGCACAATTTTATCACAATTCAGGCATCCTAATAATCAATCTGTTGGTATAGCGCAACATAATATTTAAGCGTTTTTAAGTAGTAAAATTAAAAACCAAGAGGGGACAAATTGGTTTTTAAGTAGTAAAATTAATACTTTAAAATTTTTCCAAAATTTTATCAATTAAATCAAATATTAATTCCTTTAAACTTAATAGTAGATGAAATAAAGAGATAGAGAAGAAGATTGAACACAAGTATTTATACTGGTTCGGATCAAAAGACCATACGTTCAGTTGTTAATCTCTCAAAAACGAGATTAACTAAATCACTAACAAATATCAGATTTACAATCAGATAATAAAGAGAGTAAGAAAAGAAAACACTTCTCTTGAACACACAAGAGATGAACACCTTTCTCTGAATCACACAGAGAATCTTGACCTTAGCTTTTCTAGCAACAACAGCAACACTCAATCTCCTAGAACACCTCTCAAGAAAAGTTATCGCTCTACCCACACTAGGTTTTTCAAAGCTTCTTTTGAGAACACTTAGAGAACTCTCTTGTAGTCACAACACTAACACTCTAGCTTCTTAAAAAGGTAAGTTAGAAGTAACTCTGATGTTCCTTAAATAGGGGTTCCAAAAATTAGGTCAAAAACTGAACAGTCGCGTCCAACTAACCAGGATAATCGATTATCACTAGTGATAATCGATTATTCCAGTGTGTTTTCTGAAAACAAATTTTTGACCAAATAATCGATTATCAGAGGTGATAATCGATTATTCCAGTGCCTTCCTGAAAAATTAACTCAGCTCAGGATAATCGATTATCCTAAGTGATAATCGATTATCACTTTGATTTTTCGAGAAGTACCATAATTTGCTTTTTGCATATTGATTCTAACTATTCTAAATACATTTTACAAGGTAGCTTTAAACATAACAACACATGTTCTTCATATTGACTTCCAGATGGCTTTTAGGCTTCTTTTATCATCATCAAAATCTTGCTTCAGCATTTAGACTTGTATTTGCTTTTGCCAACACATTCAATCGTGTAAGAATAACAACTCAAATAAAATAACAGAGTCCAGCTCCCCTAACCTGGATATCCTTGCTCAAGAGCCAAATGTTAGAGTTCTTTGTGATCTCCAATGGCCTCCCTTTGACTCTCCAATCAATAGCTCTCAATCTCTCTGCAATTCTGCTCTAGTGCTCTGAAACCTTTCAGCCCAAGACCCTCACAACTTATAATACTCTTGCATATAAGTGAAATAATAGGTAATGTAATAATATTTTAATAATTTCATTTCAATTCCATTTAGTTTTGGTCAATTCTAAAGTGTCAAACCCCAAATGAAACTAAACCATATTCGGTTTTAAAAAAAAAAAAAACAAATTGATCTAAAAATTTCCAGTTTTAATCAATTGTCGGTCATTGGTTTTATCTATCGACTTTTACTTACTTTTAAATATCTTTGAGTTTCAACACCTTATATGAAAGAGATGTTCTGACTTAATCATATATATTTGATTGTACATCAAGAAAGGACACAATCATATATATTTTAAAAAATAATATTAAATCTTAAATTATATTTTTAATTAGGTTTTAAAATTAAAAGAACATGTAATTAGAGTTATTTAGGGCAAAGTTTAATAGACCTTGTAACACCCAATTTAATTAATGACCGTAATTAAAGGAAGCGTCACACCAAAATAGTATAGTAGCGTAGTCTTAGAGTTTCCACATAACTCCTTACAATGGACCAAGGCATACAACGATGCCAAACTAAACCAGATACAGAAATTCAACAGAATAAAATGGAAATTTAAAGGACAACCAATACATGGGTCGTAGCCCTCAAAGAAAGCCTAGAGTAGAAGAAATCCAACCCAAATGGCTAAGCAGCAGAGTCACCATTCCCTTGTGGACCGCGAGATCCTCTTGCATCTGCTCACATCAATAAATTGAATTCTTACCAAATTATATAGATGGAGAACCACCATGGACACCCACTAACAGGGGTCATGGAATTACGTCCTGACCATTGAAGCACGACTCTGAAACCCCACCTAGAGATTTCAAGAAATTACGCACTGACCATGGACCAATCATAATCAAACAAGTAATATTTAACATACATATGTATATATGTCATGTCAACCTTTACAATCCATCCTCACTTGTATTCCATATTGAATCCATTCCATTCATCCTTCACAAATCACGAATGTAGAAGTGTATTTCATAACGACACTATATTCATTAACCAACCTTCACTCATGTCTTGTCAAATCCATACCAAACTCATCATTTAAATTCCATGAATCATCCCATACAAACATCATGCTCACATCATGTTAAAACTCATGAATCATAATTCCATCTTATTCATACAAGGTCACTCAATTTATACAGTTCATACTCAAGGTAAAGCATACCAAACCAAACATACAATTAACGACCCAAAAACATGAAAGGAACAGTTCTATAGTGAAGTCCCGTGCTAGTCTCTCCCAAGCCACAGGGTCTCGCTTAGGCGAGACTATCATCAGAGAACCCTGCGAGACTCGCGGATTCTCGCTTAAGCGAGCCGCTACTTGCTTGGACGAGAATACCCCTCGCCCAAAAAGAGGTTCCTCGCTTGAGCTACACATACAACAACATACCTCAAGCCCCCACGCGTCCTCGCTTAGGCAAGCCTCTCTCGTTTGAGCGAGATGGTGTCTCACTCAAACGAAAGCTCTCCGCTTAAGCGAGAGCTCAAGTGCGAGTTTGGGCCTGTTTCTGCAAGTCTCGCCTAGGCGAGGCCAAGTCGCTTGGGCGAGAACGTTGGGTCTCGCCACTGTTCATCCTGCAACAACCATCCAAACACACTCCAAACAGCAGTACACATCCATTCAACATTTCATAATAGCACCACAATCGCACAAATCATAAAAACAGTAGCAAATGTGCAAGAAACAGACTTAAACAAAAATCCCTAACTTTCCTTACCTGGAATGGGCTAGAATAAGATCTCGACACCGAACAGCGGAACACCACAACTCAAGAAAGAGATTACAACACTGTAAAAGTGAAGCGGACAGAGTTAACGAGTTTATTAGTACGAACCCTAGCTGGACTATGAAGAGTACGTTGAAGGAAGAAGAGCATGGGCTGAGATCAACTTACATGGACAGAAGAGAGTTGTATGCACTTGGGAATGAACGGGATCCAAAACCCTAGTAGAAGAAGACAACAACAGCTCTAAGGGTGTGAAGGTTCTGTTTTTCGAAAGTGAGCACAAAGTTTAGGGTTAGGGCAGATTAGGTCTGATCTTTCCCCTTTGGGCCAGCCCTTAGGCCCATAAGATTGGGGCAACCCTTAAAATAAAAGGCATAAAATAAATGGGCCTTACAGACCTTGTATTTGGTTTTGATTACATACTTAAGAAAAAAGTATATAAAACATGATTTTATAAGCATTAAGATCTCAAATGAAGCAAATACTCTATTTGGCTAATTAAACACATAACATCTTACATAACTTTGTTTGATAAGTTTTCACTTAGATAAACAATTGGTACATGTTAGTCTGAAGTATTTTATTAATACTTATTCTATGTCTGGAGAAAATATTTATCTCTTCAATTCTTACAATAGGATCATGCAAAGATGTGTCTACGTCAAAGGTTTCTTGATGAGCATACCTAAACTGGCTATGCACAAACAACAATTTTTGAAAAAGGTGAAATGTTAGTTTTGTCATCATCTTCAACCTTACTAGTCCTACATTTTACTCTAATTTGGGACAAAGCTATTTGACTTAAACTTTATAAGTCATGTAGACAAGTAGTATTGAAAATGTGAGCATTAGATGACTCTTGTGAATGGAGTAAATGACTACGACAACAAACAAATCTTGCTAGTAATACGATCCTGGTAATTGAGGGAGTATACAATGTAAGCATTAGACAACTAAGAAGATGATATAAGCATTAGATGACCTTAGCATCTAGGGGAGTAGATGTGTAGGTCATTAGAAAATCCTAGTAAATATGGGAGTAAACGATGTGGGCATTAGACGATATGGGTATCAAAGGGACTAGAGACATAACTATTAGACGATACAAGCAATAAAAGCATTAGACAATCAAATTTCATTGAGTGAAGACAACTAAATCACTTGAGTTGTTTACACAGTTTGATACATTTTTGTTTCAAGGTTAACTAAGAAATTATTATGAAACACATTTGAAATGTCAAATAAACTTAACAAAATTTGGTTAAAACGACTAAAACACCACAGTTCTAAAGTTAGGGGACTAAATTGGGCCAGAGTTTCTGTAACATCCCATTTAAATAATAACATAATTAAATGAAATCTTACACCGGATAATATAAAAAAGCCAAGTTGCGGAGTATAAAGTCACTCCTTACAGTTATCCAAGGTACTTAAAAGGAAATACTAAAGCTCATTACAAAGCCTACAACCCAAAAGGAGTAAGAGATAGCCGATAT
>Ga0209589_1007891_pt1 | contig 16864 bp, 10 predicted proteins | sample CowpeawhiteBW_FD_187525 | JGI IMG/M metagenome (GOLD analysis project Ga0209589, IMG submission 187525) | Root nodule microbial communities of legume samples collected from California USA - Cow pea white BW (SPAdes) (version 2) | ecosystem: Host-associated > Plants > Roots > Nodule | place: USA...
AATTAAAAAAAAAAAAAAAACATTTCTTCCTTATTTTTTCAGATAACCAGACAGAAACCAAAGGATGGTAAAAGAAAAGAGTATCACGAATTTAGACCCTAGCTAGTAAGCAAGAACAGTGTACCCTTTTGTCTCTGATAGAACATTTGGATTGAGTGGGTTGGGTTGGGCACAACACATAAACTACCACAATGGTGCCTCTGCAATAGAATCTCTTGAATTGGATCCAACCAAAAACAAAGCAAAAGAGTGGGTCATTGTGTGAGTTGAAGAGCATGTGTGTGGAGATGTGTTTGTCAGACGCTGACACCTCTTTGCGTATCAATCATGCAATGCAATAACCCTGCCGCCAATTATACCTCTTCTCTTCTCATTTCTCACAACTTTTCGCACCCTTTTTCTCCCATTCGAAAAAACATTCATTTCACTCCATCTTTAATTTTATTTTCCTCATCCGAACACAACCGTACCAAACCCCAAATAATTTCTGGTATTTCCACCAAATATTTGGCGCAGGTTGTTTGTAACGTTATGTTCTGTACACCTACCTGTAGCGGAATAGTACAACGAACAAATTCCTCTCCTTTATTTTGTATTTTTTTATCCTATTGGTTATTCGATATTAATTATGTTCCTGTTTAGTGGATATTGTCCTATTCCTTGTTTTTTGTTCTGAAATTTGCTGTCTAAACTGGCCTATCAGAAATCTGATTTTTTTCTTAGTCTGAAAGCTCTCTGTCCTTTTTGATTAACCTGTGAATTAGGCTATCTTTGTTAAAAAAGAAAAAATCAATTCCCCGGGTTATAGTTTGTAGCTTTGTGCCTGAGTTTGTTTGAATCGAGAGAAAAAGAAGAGGGGTTTATTCTTGTTGGGGATGCATATTGAGGGTGGTGGAGGAAACAATGGCGAATCTGGTACCGGGGGTGCTTCTGAAGCTTCTGCAGCACATGAACACCGATGTGAAGGTCGGTGGTGAGCACAGGTCTTCGCTGTTGCAGGTTGTGAGCATTGTTCCGGCGCTTGCAGGGGGCGAACTTTTCCCAAATCAAGGTTTTTACCTCAAAGTCTCTGATTCCTCTCACGCTACTTATGTTTCTCTCCCTGATGAACATGATGATCTCATTCTCAGTGATAAGATTCAGTTGGGTCAGTTTGTGTTTGTTGATCGTGTGGAGGGTGCTTCTCCCGTCCCCATTCTGAGAGGGGTTAGGCCTGTTCCTGGGAGACACCCTTGTGTCGGAACCCCTGAGGATATTGTTGCGACTCATTCCCTTGCGTTCCTCGACAATAATAAGGACAAGAATGGGGTTTCTTCTGGTGTTTCTGACATGGATAGATCGAAGTCTCCGAGGAAAGGTTATAGTGGTGGGGTTGGAGAGAAGGAGAAGAAAGAGAGAGTGAGATCAAATGGTGGTGGTTTGAGTGGTAAAGAGGAAGTACAATCCAGCAAGACTAGGGGCAAATCTCAGCCTCAGCCAGTGAAACCTCCACTCAGGATTGAGGTGAAGAAAGAGTCTTTGACTAGATTGAGGTCTACCAATTCGCGGTCCATTCCTTCGTCACCAAGTAGTTGCTACTCGTTACCAACCTCATTTGAGAAATTTGCCAATGGGGTGAGGCAACACCAGACTAAGGTTGGGGCTAGGGTGGGAGTGGTGGAGACGGGAAAGATGGTTCGTGGGGCTAGTATTTCTGCTGCTGGAAAGAAAATTGCGAATCCGGTTAGAAATTTGGTGCAGGGAATTGAGCTGGGGACTAAGGCTCTGCGGAAGAGCTGGGAAGGGAGTATTGAGGTCAAGACTAGAGAGTCCTCAAAAACCAAGGTTGCAACCAAATTTGATCCTAAGCCTGAACTAAGTGTGAGTTGACATTTCTTCTTTTCAGAAGCTCTTAATGTCAAATGCATAGGCTTGTTGGAGTAATTGTTCCTTTTCATTGTTTTTCTTTTGAAATTTTATGCGGAATAATCTACTATCAAGTTTAGTCAGTGTTAGTATGAGAGACTTGAATTTCATTACTTTCATGGATTGAGTTAATTAAACAACTACATATATCTTTTCCCTTAATTTTTTGTTCTACCAGACTCCTAGGAGAAGAAGCGTTTCAATCGAAAAAGGACCATCTAAAGAGGAGGAGAGGATCCAAGCATCAACAAAATCAACTAAGGAACAACTTAAGACTCAAACGTCTGCAAAGAAGGCCAGTGGTAATGGAACTACAGCAGAACCAGATAAGTCGAGCAAGTCAAGAACTTCCATTGGAAAGAAAGCAGAAGTTTCTAGCCTCCCTGGAAATTTGGTCAAAGTTTCTCTGAATAATAGAAAAGTGACAGATGCCAATGTTCAATGGGCTTCACTCCCATCATCTATTTCAAAGCTTGGAAGGGTATATCTATTAAGAACTCATTTACTTTGCATTGTACTTCCCTGGTTCTTGGCTGTCAATATGCATTTATCGCCCACTGAAAACTGCATTAGAGACGAGAAAGGAAGGCAAAAGTGTTTTGAAAATGTTTTCTGTAGTTATATATATGAAAACAACTAAAATAAGTATAATGTATACCATTTTATAAGTATACTGCAGGTATAAAGTTGGATAATGTGATTGTTCCAAATATATATCCTTACTACTGATACATTATTTAGAATATTATATGACCTTACTTTAACTTCTGCTCAGATTATAAATTCTTAACCATATTGTTTCTTTTTATAAACTGGTGTGCCAAAGTAAAACTAACTATATGGTTTCATTCTTATTCTATGTTCACATTTGTTACAGGAAGTAATGATGCAGAGAGATGCAGCACAGATAGCAGCAACTGAGGCTATGCAAGAGGCTGCTGCTGCAGAGAGTTTACTGCAATGTCTAAGGTGCAAATATGTTCATACCTGAACTTTATCCATTACACATTTACATTTAATAGTAAAGTTTAAGACGTGGGTAAGTGAAGTGTATTTGAACTGACTTGGAGAGAGGAGAAACAACATGTGGAGAATGTGACATTTTTAAAATCAAAATTAGCCAGAACTAACAAACTCCAAATCACATTCAGAATACCTGTAATTTACTCTAACTATTATGTGTAATCAGGCAGAGATTTCTTGGACACTTTTGAAAATATATAGACTTCAGGTTTATCCATAAATATATTTAATCCATATGAGGGCTATTATGTCAAAATGTTCTAATACCGTGCTACATACCAAGTTGTTGCTGACATTTGTTTGTGATGTTTCTGGCAGAACATATTCAGAGGTAACTAATTCTGCTAAGGAACATAACCCACAGCCAGCAGTAGAGCAGTTTTTAACCCTTCATGCTAGCTTGAATAGTACCAGGACAATAGCTGAATCCTTAACAAAACACATTCCAGATTGTTCATCTCCAGATTATGACAAGGGTACAGCGGAAGACATACTGAAAGTAAAATCAGACAGACAAAAACAAGCGGCTTCCTGGGTTCAGGCAGCCTTGACCACCAATCTGTCATCCTTTGCTGTTTTTACAAGAGAATCACAAACATCCAAGCCTCCAGCTTCAAGCAGCTCTCAAAACAAAAAGACTGTGGTGGGAAATCAACCCATGTTAGTTCTACACAATTCAAGTGAAGATACTTCGTCAAAAGTTCATGCAAAGACCCGTTTGACAGCAAATTCTAAGCATGCATCACAAGGAACTCCTCGCAAACCAGGTGATGGGTTATTAAATGGGCAGAAGCATCTAGTCCAACCACAACCACTCCCTGAATGGGTTAGAGGGAACGGCCTCAATGAGGTGGTTAATTTGGTGGAAATGTTGCAGTTACAATCCCGGGACTGGTTTTTGAGTTTTGTTGAGAGGTTCTTAGACAGTGATGGGGACACAACCTTGTCAGGTAATGACCAAATAGCAGGTATGCTCACCCAACTAAAAAGTGTTAATGACTGGTTAGATGAAATTGTTTCAAGCAAGGATGAGGGAGAATCATGGCAGATATCAGCAGAGACGATTGACCGGTTGAGGAAGAAAATATATGAATATCTTCTTACTCATGTTGAGTCTGCTGCTGCTGCACTCAGTGGTGGATCACAATCGTCACCTCAGATCCAAACAACAACACAGATTAAAGCCAAAAGGTGAATGAGTACATAGCTTAGCTTAACTATGCATGATTAGTAGGGATCAGTGGGTCTAAACTTGGTCACTAAAAGCTGTCCAAGGTCCCCTTTCTATATCACTTATTTTTTCCTCTCTCTTCTGTTTGTACATAAATCCTACATGGGGTTTGAGGTATAGATGGAATCTAATTTTTACTAGGGGAGATAGCAAACATGATTTGTGAGGATATTTTTCTTTCATTTTTCTGAATATTGTTCAGGTGAAATTATACAAATTGAAACAGTGGAAGATATAAGCTGACATGATCTTTTCTAATGCCTTTCCTTGAGTTCTTGCATAGTTTCCAAATCATGTAGGTGTTAAATCACAGTTTCCCAAACCATGGATAATATTTTAATGAAGGGAATTAAGTACCAGTCTTCTGGTTAAATATCACAATAGCAGCAATGAGGCATAAAACTGTGATCTACTTAAGGAATAAACAGACGAATGAATTGCATGTAGTTAAGCTATTAACAATTTTATGAATGTAGAATAGTTATGCAAGCATGGAACTTGAAAAAGGTACCAATTATGCAGATTTGTTTTGTGAATGTACTTATATTAGTGTGCCATCATCATTCTCCCTGATACTTAGCATTTAATCTCTTGAAAAATATCAGTCAAGTTACACCAATAATGCTTTATCATCAAACGAATAAATCTATATTAAGAGATTTATAAGCAAAGTACGCTCTGATAGAAGGTTACAAAGCTACAAGTTACAAGAAAGCATGTCACTTATACTCTTATTTAGTACCAATCACATGAGAAATGAAAATCTCCCTTCAAGTTCTTTATTTGCCCCTTCGGAATTTTTCTCTTTGAACAGGTTCGAATGTATCTTGAATATGTCATAACTTATAACTGGAAACTACAGATAATACGATAAAGTGGTTGTACTATGTGTGACATTTGTTCCACTGTTTCGTGATGAAGATAATGACTTGTAACTTTTGAAGTAGCATTGTTTACCCCCTAAAATACTGCATCAACTCATCAAACCGGAACATGGTGCAAACTTGTACAAATAGAAGGATGCTATTGACTGTAGGAACTGTTCAAAAATGTGCAATGCAGGAAAAAGTCGTGCACAAAGAAAGCATGATTTCGTAAAATAAACTTTGGTTATATTATTCGATTTGGAGAAGGTCAAAGTCAAAGATGATAAAAATGCATGCATCGGAATTTTTTTAAAAGAATAAGAACATGGGAAATTGAAAGTTTCTTGGTCTCACTTCACCCAACTTTCTCGGAAACAACATCCGAGTCAATCTGTTCAAATGAGAAGCAGAGAGTTGATTTTGACTTCTTAGTATGCAATACTGATAAGGATTTTACTTCCTGCATTCCCATAATTTCTTTGGACACTCCCCAGATTTTGAAAATAACTATTTTATCTTTTGTAAATGTGAATTTTTTTAAACCTCTTCATAAGCCTAAAATTTTGATTGGTTTGGCTGCAATGAGCTATGGATGTGTGATGATAATTCAATTTTATACCTTATTATGTCATTTGGATATGAGACACAAAATACCAAAAGATAGATATAATATCCACACCTCACACCTCACAAATATATTTAGCGTACTTAGTATTGCACAATAGAAAATATGCATGACAATCAAAAAACAATTAACATATATGCAGAAGAGGTATTATTAAATTTATTCACATCTTTTTGCATCTATTATTAAAGAATTATATGCTCGCGTATTAAAATATTATCATCACACGAAAATATACTGATAAGTTAATAATTTAATTAAACATGCAGTAAAAATATTAATATATAGAATACTAATCAGTTAATAATTTAATTAAACATGCAGTGAAAATATTAATATATAGAAATATTCGGAAGTCAAGTCTAATAAAAAATTTTTGTTCACATAAATAAGATATAGAGATATATAAATACAATGATTTGTTGTTAGAAGACTTACATTAAATTCAAATTCAGATAATAACATTTATTATAATATGATTTGTTTGACAGTACTTCGATGTAATCTCATTTCACAATTTACTATGATAGGATAATTTTTTATATATCTCCTTAAATATCAGCTACAGAATTAAATAATGTGACAGAGAAGTTAGATCTCTTACTGTAAAAGTTTTTCTTTTTCATAATTGTTTAAATATGTTAAACCTCAAAAATACTAAGATCGACAAATAACCCCTTTGCAAAAAGTAAAAAAAGGAGAAAAAGGTGATGGTTCATATGCCAGGCATACCCAGTTTATAGTGGACCGAGGGTACAAGCAGCCCGCTATCTATCCACATCTTTAATATGTAAATTAGTTACACATTTAACTAACCTAGGTTATTAATTTTGAACAAATATACATAATGCTAGATAAAATAAGAGATTAACTTATATAACGTAGAATAATGTTAAAATGAGTAGCGAAACACACAAGACAAAAATAATTTAAAATGGAAATAAAAATAATAAAATAAAGACAAGTAAAAAAAAAATCACTGCAAACTAAAAGGCGGTGCCAATAATATACAAATACAAATAATATACAAATGTAAAAAAAAAATACTAAAAAACAAATATTCAATATGAGACTTCTTTTTAATTTTTCTCTTTGAACAGGTTGGAATGTATATTGAATATGTCATAATTTATAACTGAAAACTATAAATAATACAATAAAGTGATGTTGGGTATTTGACTTCCTTCTTGTGTGGAAAAAAGTTTCAAATTTGAGAAGTTTATGTCTCACTTAATCTAGTGGAGAGGAGCTGGAAAATAAATAGAAAGACCGAACAATATAGTCAGGACACACAAAAAACAGTAGAGAAAAGAATATGTTCACGTTTTTCACAGAGTTGTCATCGTAAAATTGGTACTGCGGATTCGTTCACCGTTGGATCGGACTGAATATTTTACAACAGGTTCAGAACACATTGTTCTTCATTCTGATCGGTCAGATCGCCGATATGAGGTCTGAGTTGAGAGAAATTAATTTCACACTGAAGCAATGATTTAATAAAGGTTTTTCTTCTCTTATTTTTCTCTAATTGAAAGCTTTGTTGCTTTGCTATTTGGTTGGGTGTTGACACTAATTTGTGTTGTTGATTGAGACTCATTTGTACTCTTGTTAATCGTAGTGAAACTATTTCTTTGATCTGGACGACTGGTAATTTTTACGAGTATAATTATTTAAATTTAAATCATAAATTACTTAACATATCATAATTGTTTAAAGTTTGTGTTATTTACACAGAGTGATTTATTCATAGACTTCTGTCACAAAAACTATGTATTCATATATGGTTTTAACATGTCGGTGACTATGCTACATGTATCCTATACTCTAGCGACATGCATATATCCTCAACCATCTACCCTTCTCTTCAAAGGGGATTATAAAAAAAAATTTATATACAAGAAATGGGAAAAGGGAGAAGGTTATAGGAAAAGAGATTACGTGAAACTATGCCTATTTGTCGGTTAAATTCATCTGAAGAGAATTTATGTACTTTATTCTCTCTAAATGTCCTAGATTCTTTGTCGAGCAATCTCGTTTCTCTCCTGATAGACATTGTTTAGCTGTTGAATGGCCTCTGTTTATAACTCCTGTACATGTTGAGGTAACTGTCTTATTTCAACCAAAAGTTGACGAACATGGGAATAAGTTGCTCCATATGATGGAGAGCAACATCTATCGGGAACGGGGGAGGTTGATTTACTATCTGGAGCAGGGGAGGTTGAGGTTGAGGGACCTTGTTCTTGCAAAGCCGCCTAACATGGACAAAACCTAATAAAATAAAAACAAATAAACAAAAAATAATTAAATAAAAACTAAAACCTAAAAATTAATGCAAAAAATAAAATAATAAATGAAAAATAATTAAATAAAAAATAAATATAAATAAAAAAATAAAACGAAAACGAAAACTGAAAATAAAAATTAATTAAATAAAAATTGTACCACCCTAGCGTACTCGACGTCTGGACGACGTACGTGTCTGAACTAGGCCCAACTATCCACTACATCCTAAAAGTCCACCTCACCTTTCCTAGGCAATGACTATGAGAAACGACACATCTCGTGCGTGGATCGAGGTCACGTCAGTCCATGAAGACTCACTTCAACCAATTTAGGGGAGGTTGAGATTAAGTCGGACGAGGTTAGGTATAAAGAGGGGAGCATCACCTTGTTAAAGGGAGGGGTCAGACTGGCAATACTAAGGAGAGAATCTCAACTTGATCTCAACCTCATCCATCCCGGCCTCATTTTGGCCTCATATCAACCTCATCCTGAATCTTAAATTAATTGTTCCACCCAGTGTCTCCTCGACACATTGATGAGAACATATTGGCACTTACCTTGGGGCCCTGGTATAACTGATTCTCAGGCCCTACTTAAAATCAAAATACGCATTCATGGTGAGAAGTCTCGAGACAGGCATCAGTAAACCGCTGAACCATGCACAGTCCGAGAGCCGTGCGGAACCCACCACGGGAAAAACCCGTAAAACAACAAAAAACCCTCAAGCTCAGCCTAGGGTTGGGTGAAACCCTGGAAACAATGACAAACCCTAAAGCTCAGCTGAAGGTTACAAATCTCCAAGTCGAGTACACCTCATATACGAAAGACCATACTCCTCCAAGGGCGATGTGTATTTCGGTTGAGGTTTACTAATCTCCACGTAGGCAGCGCCTCAATTAAAGAGGACCATATAGCCCCTAAAGGTGATTGGTCAGAAGAATTGTCGTTATCCTATTGTACTTTCACACCACCCATCAGACGTCCACACAGGAAATCCTCAAAAATCTAAAAAATGCCCCTAAGCCCAGCTTGGGGTCAGGTAAAACCTATAAATACTAAAATCTCCCTAAGCTCGACTCGGGGTTGGATAAAACCTGTAAACAACAAAATCCCCCATAAGCTCAGCTCAGGGTCGGGTAAGACCTGTAAACGACAAAATTACGGGTTTGAGACGGGCCTACGAGTCACCCTCTCCACTAAATGTGCTACTTTGGGAATTAGAAAGTGAGGTGGTATTGCCTCCTCCTTGATCCTTCTAGCGAGATGATGACCCTTTTCTTAATATTTGCTTTCCCAGAGATGATGCAGTCTCGATAATTGTCTTGTTCTCTCATATACGCATATAGCTCATCATTATACTTTTGTAATTGTTCATGCCGGAGAGTGACTCCTCCAGGGTTTGGCGAGATTCCTTGGACTCCTTTAAAAACCTCTCGCGTTCGACTTCGAATTCGACTCGCTGCCTCTTGTCATTGGCCTGCCTCCGAGCATGTTCTTCGTCTGCCTGTTTTCGATTTGTCTTTTTCTCTTGTCGTAGAGTTTTGATGTGCTGCAAAACCTCCCATATGGTGAGCAGGTCACCTTCCTGATTTCCAACAGTTACAGTGGTCATCTTCGTCTTTAATATGTGTGGTGTCGATCACAAGTTTTACCGAACCCCACGGTGGACACCAATGTTTCGATCTCGTCTTTTAGTAAAAGAAAGAACAAATTTGTCAATAACTCTTTATCCCTTTCCCAATTACTAAGTGTGCTCTTTCTTCCTTTGGATCTCACCTTTACTCTTTAATCTTTTCCCCTCTCTAAAGCATCCCTTATCACTCTTTAATTAGGTACATATAAAAATTTCATACATGAGTAAACTTTAAAAGGATATAGAAATGAGTAATTATTATCATAAAAAGGCATATGACTTGGGGGTGACCTTTATGAGAACAATGAAGGGAGAGACTGCAATAAAAAAAGGGGAAAAGAAGTGACGGTTCATATGTTTGGCATTAACCTCACGTAGAAATTACTTAATAGATCATAATTGTTAAAATTTTGTGTTATTTAGAGATGAAAAAACATAAATTACTTAACATATCAGAATTGTTTAAAGTTTGTGTTATTTACACAGAGTGATTTATTCATAGACTTCTGTCACAAAAACTATGCATTCATATATGATTTTAACATGTGGGTGATTATGGTACATGTATCCTCTACTCTAGTGACGTGCATATATCCTCAATCATCTACCCTTCTCCCCTAAGGGGATTATCAAAAAATTTTATATATAAGAAATGGGAAAAGGGATAAGGTTATAGGAAAAGAGATTACGTGAGGTTGAGGGTTCTCATTGTTCCCAAAACCGCCTAACATTGACAAAACCTCATAAAATAAAAAACAAAATAATTAAAACAAAAATTAATTAATTAGAAACTAAAAACTAAAAGTTAAAACAAAAAAAAAATATAATAAAATGAAAAGTAATTAAATAAAAAATAAATATAAAAAATAAATAAAACAAAAAATTGAAAACAAAAATTAATTCAATAAAAATTGTACCTTCCTAGTGTACACAGCGTCTGGACAACTTACGTGTCTGACCTAGGGCCAAATGTCCACTACATCCCAAAAGCGCAACTCACCATTCCCAAGACATGACAATGAGAAACATTCCACGCAGAGATTAGGGTCACGTCAACCCATGTTGTCTCTCTTACTTCCACGAATTTAGGAGGTTGAGAACAAGTCAAACAAAGATAAGGAATATAGAGGGGAGCATCACCATGTTAAAAGGAGGGGTCGGACTAGCCAACACTGGGGAAAGAATGTCGACCTAATCTCAACGTCATCTCAACCTCATATATGATTTTAACATGTGGGGGGCTATTATATATGATTTTAACATGTGATTGACTATCGTACATGTATCATCTACTCAACCAACATTCATATATTATCTATCCTCTACCGTTCTCTCCGAAGGTGATTATCAAAAAAAGTTACATAAAAGAAATGGAAAAGAAAAAGGTTACACATGGAAGAGATTAAGTGAAACTATGCCCATTTGTCGATTAAATTCATTCGAAGAGAATTTCTGTAGTTTATTCTTTCTGAATGTCCTCGATTCTCTACCAAGGAATATCGTTTCTCTCTTAATAAACATTGTTCAATTTCTGAATGACCTCGTCTAAATCATGGTGTACCTCAATTTTCTGTTTCCAGCTCCTGTACACGTTGACGTAATTATCCTATTTCGACCAAGTGTTGCTGAATATGGGGAACAAGTTGTTACATATGATGGATGGTGACATTTATCGGGAACGTGTTGAGGGAGATTGATTTACTATCTGGAGCGGGTTAGCTTGAGGTTGAAGGCCCCATTCTTGTCAAAATCGCATAACATGGACAAAACCTAATAAAACAAAAAATAAATAAATTAAAACGAAAAGTAATTAAATAAAAACTAAAAACTAAAAATTAAAATAAAAAGGAAAATAATAAAATGAAAAGTAATTAAATAAAAAATAAATATAAATATAAATATAAATAAAGGAAAACTAAAAAAAAAAGTTAAATAAAATTGTAACTCCATAGCGTACTCGGGGTCTGGACGACCTACGTGTCCGAACTAGGCCCAACTATACACTACATACTGAAAGCCCACCTCACCTGTCCTAGGACACGATAATAAAAACAACACATCTCACACTAAGATCGGGGTCACGTCAACCTATGTTTGCTCACTTACTTTCACGAATTTATGGGAGATTGTGATCAAGTCACACGAATGTCAGGTATAAAGAATGGAGCATCACCTTGTTAAAGTGAGGGGTTGTACTGGCCAACACTAGGAAAAGAACGTCGACCTTATCTCAGCGTCATCTCGACCTCATATATGACTTTAACATGTGGGCCACTATGGTACATTTATCATCTATTCAATCGATATGCATATATCCTCTATCCTTTATCGTTCTCCTCAAAAGGGATTATCAAAAAAGGTTACATATAAGAAATGGAAAAAGGAAAAGGTTACATAGGGAAGAGTTTACGTGAAACTATGTCCATTTGTCAGTTAAATTCATCCAAAGAGAATTTCCGTAGTTTATACTCTCTGAATGTCCTTGATTCTCTACCAAACAATCTCATTTCTCTCCTAATAGGCATTGTTTAGCTTGTGAATGACCTTGCCTAAATCATGTTGTACCTCACAAATTTTCTATTTCCAACTCTTGTACACATTAACGTAACTGCCCTATTTCAACCAAGAGTTTGTCGGACATAGGGAACAAGTTGTTAAGTGTGATGGAGGGCAACATCTATCGGAAACGGGGGAGGTTGATTTACTATATGGAGCAGGGTAGGTTGAGGTTGAGAGCCCTCGTTGTTGCCATAACCGCCTAACATGGACAAAACCTAATAAAACAAAAAACAAAATAATTAAAACAAAAATAAATTAAACAAAAACTAAAAATTAAAACAAAAGAATAATAAAATGAAAAGTAATTAAATAAAAAATGAATTTAAATAAATAAATAAAACGAAAAACTAAAAAACAAAAATTAATTAAATAAAAATTGTACCTCATTGGACGACTTACGTGTCCGAGCTAGGCCCAACTATCCACTACATCCCGAAAGTTCACTTTACCTTTCCCAGAACATTTCACGTAGACATCGGGATCACGTCAACCCATGTTGACTCACTTACTTCAACGAATGTATGAGAGATTGAGATCAAGCAGGATGGATGTCAGGAATAAAGAAGGGAGCATCACCTTGTTAAAGGGAGGGGTCAGACTGACCAACACTTTGAAAGAATGTCAACCTTATCTGAGCCTCATCCTGACCTCATACATGTTTTTAACATGTGGGTGATAATGGTACATGTATTATCTACTCAAACGACTTGTATATATCATCTATCCTCTACCTTTTTCCCCGAAGGGAATTACCAAAAAAGGTTACATACAAGAAATGAAAATGGAAAAAAGTTACATAGGGAAGAGATTACGTGAAACTATGCCCATTTGTCGATTAAATTCATCTGAAGATAATTTCTGTAGTTTATTCTCCCTAAATGTCTTCGATTCTCTTCCGAACAATTTCATTTCTCTCTTGATAGGCATTATTTAGCTTCTAAATGACCTCGCCTAAATTATGTTGTATCATACCATTTTCTATTTCCAGCTCCTGACGTAATTACCCTATTTGAACTAAGAGTTGACGAACATACGGAACAAGTTGATCCATATGAAGGAGGGCAACATCTATCAGGAACGATGAAGGTTGATTTACTATCTTGAGCGGGGTAGGCTGAGGTTGAGGGCCCTCGTTATTGGCAAAACTGTCCAATTTCCCTGGAAATTTAGTCAAAGTTTCTCTAAGGAATAGAAAAGTAACTATATTATTTCATTCTTTTTCTATGTTCACATTTGTTACAGGAAGTAATGATGCAACACATATAGCAACAACTAAGACTATGTAAGAGGTTGTTGCTGCAGAGAGATTATCAAAAATGGTTCATAAATGGCTATATACAGGAAGGGAAAAGGGTATGGAGGAAGAGATTATTCGCGACTACCTTCATATGTTGTTGAAATTCATCCTGAAAAAAAAATTGTAGTTTATCTTCTCCTACTGATGGACGTTGTTTAGCTGCTTAATGACCTCATTTAAATGATGTATTTGATCTTTTTATGTTTCTAACTCTTGTACATGATGTTGTATCTCATATTTTTTCTGTTTCCAGATCCTTTACACATCGACACAACTGCCTATTTCAACTAGGAGTTACCAAACATAAGGAATCAATTGCTCCATCTGACGAAGGGCAGCATCTATCAGAAATGGGTGATATCAGAAATGGCAAGTATTTATTTAATCACTGTAGATTTGTAGTTATTTAATTAAAACACAATAAATTTATCAACTTGAATTATTATTTTTATCATATAAAAGATTGTGTCACTGTTTCTATCACTGTTTTTATCTGCACTATAATCAAAAGAGTAAAATAAGATATAATAACGACTTCATTATCTACCCACATTATGAGTAAAATAAAACTTAAGTTATATCACCATAATCTCCTCCTTAATTAATTAGATACACATAAATTTCATGAGTAAACTTCAAAAGAGGATATAAAAATGAGTAATTATTATTATAAAAAGGCACATAACATTTATGAGAAAAATGAGGAAAGTGACTAAAAAAAGAAAAGAAGTGATGGTGCATGGATATCTTTATCCTCCAAAGAGTTTACGTGAAACTATGTCCACCTGTCGGAGAAATTCATCCCGACGTGAATTTTTGAAGTTTATATGCTCCTGATGAGCATTATTTAGTTGTTGAATAATTTCGCCTAGATCACGTTGTATATGCTTATTTTCTGTTTCTAATTCCCGTACACGTTGACGTAACTGCTCTATCTCAATTAAGAGTTGACCAACATCTATGGGAAGTGGGGGAGGTTGAAGTTGGCCGCCTGACATGATCAAAACTTAATAAAACAAAAAAAACAAAATAATTAAAACAAAAATTAATTAAATAAAAACATAAGAAAACATTAACACAACACTTCTCTGCGTCATACTCCAAGTGAATCAATCACGGACTCTTAGTTACAAGAATCAACAAACACTTCGCAATTGAGTTTGAACCCATGAATAAGCACTACCCAAATTTTCTTAAGGTGAAACCCAAACCCAATTTTCACCTTACACCAAAAAGTGATCAAATTCAAGTATTCCACCCATCTAAGGCAAAAGAACTATCCCCTAAAATATATGAATGATCCTAACCATAAAACAAAAGGAACATGCTACACCATGCAGATGCAACCCAAATCAAACATCTTACAAATTAAAGTTTATTTCTAATTATTCTAATCTCTTCTGCCGCAAGAACTACACAATAAAAATGGCTTGATCTGTACTATAAAAAATTGTTTCGGATTCATAATCACAATCTTACCTATATACTAGAGGTTGTACTATGCTAAATCCAGGTTCCGCGTTGGTGGATCGTTATTAAGAAAGTAAAAAAAAAAAGAGAATGTAAACTCGTAAAATTTTAATCAATCACAGAGAGATACACAATGCTAAAAGAATTGGTAAATCTAATCATAATAAGATAAATTACCTAATAAAATTCGCTGTGATTGCTTCTAGAAACCTCGATCTTGGCCAGTCAATTTTGCTCTTGCACTAAAGTTTCAGAATCTCCTCTTTAGGGTTTATAAATCAAACCCTAGGTTAAAAATTTTCCTACCTATTCCCGTCAGAAGTGATTAAATGACATTTATATTTTTCACTAAAATAGGCCCCACTCAGTGGATTAAGCCCAAAAGTATATGGCCTGTTTAACTTTTTAGTGGATTCTGCATTGTTTCCCAAATAATTATATATATATAAATAAAAACATTTATCCTCCCACTAATCGTACTACGTATTTATTTAATTCTGTAGATTTGTAGTTATTCAATAACATCAGTTTAACGGAATTCTTTTATGTGAAGTTTTTCATAGAGGTAAAATGTTTATAAATAATTTTAGACTTTAAAGCCAGACTATTAATTTTAAAACTGATAATAAATATTATAATTTACTTTCAGCCCCAAAATATCTATCTACACAGGTATTTGAATATAGGAGAAACTCTTAACTAATGTTTATAGGGTGATCTCACATAAAAGTAGACCATAAATTTTGGCTTTAAATGTATTGGTTCCTTTCAATTAACAAAAAAAAGTGACCTCATTTGACTTTTAATTTACCAAGAAATTTGTCCAATAAATTGGAAGCCTCTCACTTTTTGTTTGTAATTAATTAATTTTTATATAAATAAATTATTGTATAAATATTAAAGTGTTAATAGAAATAATAGTTTTGCATGGCACTGGCCCCTGTTATATTTTATATAACAAAATTATATAAAATTATTATTCTCTGTATAATTATTATTATTATGGATTAGCATTAATAATAAATTAATTTATTCGTTAATATTAATTATTATATGGGTAATATATATATAATTTTGGGTATTCTGATAAACGATCTGTGATGGGGTTGGATTGTTTAATAAACGATCTGTGATGGGCTTGAATAATCAGATACATTTTGAGAGGTCCCTGGTCTCTGCTGACGGGATATAAAACTGATACCCATTAGTCAGTTTTTATGTAACAACGTAAAATACTCTTACGTTTAGAAAATATCCATCAGAAAGAGAACAGTAACATCTCATACTACGTGCTTCCATGGATCCTTCATTAGTTCCAGGTACACAATTTTAACTCATACTTGAATATATTGTATTATTGTATCTTATACATATATTATTTCTATCAATTGGTATCAGAGCCTATTAAGATACAAAATATAATTATTCATTATTCTTTTGGAAAGTGTATCATGATATTGGAAATTTAATAGAGGGGATTAGTTACTGTTTAAAACCCTAATTATGTTCAAAATCCTAATTAAGGAAACCCCAATATTGATAAGCTTCTCTCTCGGTAAACCCAATTTTATGGGTTTTATGTTTGCACAGTGCAAACCTAATTGTTCTTGAAAATCCTAATTGGTAGCCATGTCTGTAAGGATCACGATGCTGCATCGGAGGTCGGTTTTGTTTGTGCGTGATCATCTTTTGTTCACTGCATCGGTGTAGATTTTTTCCGCACGGTTCATCGAAGGTCTTGATGGCACTGTTCACTGCATCGGCACTGTTCACTGCATCGGTGGTCATCTGTTCATCGCACTGTTCATTGCATAGGCAGTTTTGATGGCACTTTTTTCTATCTAACCGAAGTTGAACCCGTGCACCCAAATAGGTCAAACAAATGCATAACTGCTAAACAAATGCAGTTTTGATGGCACTTTTTCGGGGCCACTGTGCGTCGGTTTTTTTTTTTTTTTTTTTTTTTACTTTT
>Ga0209589_1007892_pt1 | contig 16863 bp, 10 predicted proteins | sample CowpeawhiteBW_FD_187525 | JGI IMG/M metagenome (GOLD analysis project Ga0209589, IMG submission 187525) | Root nodule microbial communities of legume samples collected from California USA - Cow pea white BW (SPAdes) (version 2) | ecosystem: Host-associated > Plants > Roots > Nodule | place: USA...
CCCCGCTCGTATCCCCACGTGAGAGTAACTTGATATGAACCTCCCCGCTCATATCATCACATGTCACACCATCCATGAACCTACCCGCTCATGGCACAGCATCTCCCGATCCAAGCATCATTGTCAGCTTAACAAAACAACACACCAAATGCAAGTGCAACAGCGTTTCCGCCTGGCCCGGCCCACACGCCGCCAGGCGAAATTGCTCCAGACCGCCTGGCGGTATTCACCTCCCGCCAGGCGCCAGCGTCCTCCCAGACCCCCACTGTTTTCTCGTCACCGCCTGGCGGAGCATACCGTGCCGCCAGGCGCCAAGCGATACAGGGACCCCTGACGCTAGTCTCATCGCCTGGCGCACCTACCCGTGTCGCCAGGCGCCGTATCAGTAGCAGAACCCCTCTGGTTTTTCTACTATGGTTAGTCTCACAACTATCAGAAGTATCAAGCACCTAATCTTTACCATGGCCAAACCAACAATTCAAGTTTTCTCAGTAACTGAGCATTAACATATTAAAGCAATTTCATCCATATCTACGAACACAGCCCCAAGTTCGACACCTTCTTTCACGATACCATGTACCCTACTCTATAATAACCAAAACTTTACTCTCAGCATCATTAGAATACTTCCCTCCTAATTCCTCATGCATCAGTAAGTCATGTTCAGTACCTATCCGATTATACGTAAACGAACACTATGCCTTTAAAAACAGAATCTCTTAACTAATTTTTCCCTTCTCCCTTTCTTCCATAGATAATCCATCCAACATCATAAGCTACCATTCTCCCGACTATTCATCATAGTATTTCGTCCCTTTCTACATTACCAAATTGTCGTAAAACCTCACACACTCCAAATTTCCTTCAGTTTCTATTTCCAAAATCCTGCAAAACAGCCCCTGCCCGCGCTATCGCCTGGCGGCGCCTTGCTGGCCGCCAGGCGGAGCATCAGTACCTGCATAAACCAGATTTCTTCCACACCTGTGACAGACTCCACCCTTTTTTTCCAGTACTCAGTTTCATCATGTCCTTTCACTCAGAAATGACCCTACCTATTTTAAGAACTAATTTCCCGTTCCCGCTTCAATGCATATAGATTCCTCGATCTTTACACTCTAGAATCCCCCAAATCAGTTCATTCACGACTATACCTAGGACATTGCCATACTCTGAATTACAATTGATTTTCGCCCAACCAAATACTCAATAGAAACTAAACATACCAATTTCAGTAATCCAATTAATTTAACACGCAAACAGCGTCACAACTCACCAAAACAGAACGCAACAGTGTCGCGCCGCCTGGCAGGAATTCATCGCCGCCAGGCGGATCATGCCAAAACAAGAACAACACAACAAACCTGATGAGCCGCCTGGTGGCACGGGATGAACCGCCAGGCGGTTTCTGGAAAATTCCAGAAACCTCGATAAAACAGTGCAGAAAAATGCTACAGCGATCATGCTATGATTCAAGGCATTGCACAGTTACTCAATCGCAATTAAAAGACAAGAAAACAACTCCCCTAACCTGGATTCCTTGCTAAACTCGAGTTGTTGTGCTCCTCTCTTCACCAAAACTTCTCTAGCCTTGGCTTCCCACTCCGGCCCTTTCAATTTCAGCCTCAATGCCTCACCCTATCAGCCCTAATCCTCTGGAAATACCTCTCTTATGATAACCACGACCCTAATTGCTATATTCTCCCCTCTTTTAACCTTTTCTTCCACTATCACCCTTACTTAATTGCCCCTTTAGATGCTTATACGAATTTTAAAATAAAATTAATATTAAGGTTACCCAATTGGCTTAATTAACCTTCTATTTTTCAGCCCTTAGATTACCCCTCCCTCTTGGCTGCTAGGTTTCCAATCCTTCCACATTCATGCACCAGAAAATTTGGCAAAAAGAAAAGTAACTTAGTTCTCAACAAGGTTTGAACCCACACCCATGCACATACCAAACCAAGGCCAAACCATTCAACCAACCCAGATTTCATGATAATTCCTACAATTTTAAGAATTTATCATGACAACACGCATCCAATATAAAACACACAAAAACACACAATTTAAATAACATTCAAGTGACACACATAGGACTCGAACCCAAGTCCTCACACACAATCAAAGTGCTCCCATCCACTTGAGCTAGCACTTTTCCACGTCATAGCTCCTCGCATTTATTGCTTTAAATATTCTCTTTATCCATCCTAATTAAATAATTAATTATATAACTATTTAATTTTCCCGGATCTTACAGAAAGGCAAAAGCTGGTCTCTGGGAATCTGAAGGCCGACGAACGCGTCATAGAACATGACGTCCGCCAAGCTGCCTTGGTCGATCAACACACGATGCACATTTCGACCCATCATAATTATTGAAAGAACCACGGGGTCGTCCTCATGAGGTACAATATCCTTGGCGTCTTCTGTTGAAAAGGTGATATTGGGAGTGGGCGTTGGAGGTTCTAAGAAAGTTGTCGACATGACACTCCACGCGTATCGCTTCCTGGCTGATTTGGTCGGGCCCCCTCCTGCGAATCCACCTGCTATAGTATTGAAGTCTCCAAGTACGGGAATTTCATGAGGTCCGGCGACCTCTTTGGAGAATTGTCCGGCGGGCTTCATCTTGGTATCGTCGTTCTTAATATATTTGTCCACGAGGCCCCTCCGAGCTAAATTTGCCAGTTGCCCTATTAGAGGGAAACAGTCCTCAGTGTCGTGACCATGGGTCTTGTGAAATTCACACCAGGCCGAAGTTTCTTTTCCGAGGAGTCGACCGGTCTCCATAGGAAAACGTAAGTATTTCCTGACCCCTTCATCTTGTAAGATTCGAGTTTTGGACTCAGAAAAAGGAGGACACGAAGATTTGAAGGCCCTTTTATCTGAAAGGTGACGTGGACTGTAGGGAGTGAATTTGCGGCTAGCTTTTTTGTACGGAGAGGAGGTCTCCATAACTTGACGTCGGATGTCCCTACCTTTGTGCTCAGGCTGAGGTCGTCTCTCTTTTGACCTCTTCCTCTGCATGGCTTCTTCTGTTTCGATATAGATGGTCGCTCTGCTCCTTATTTCCGCTAGTGTCATAGCGGGTGTCCGAATGAGAGACTCGCTAAAGGAATGAGCTCGCAATCCTTTCACAAATGCCCCGACTAGCATCTCCTCGCTAGGATTTGTGAGTCCCATGCTGACATCACAAAATCTGTTGAGAAATTGCTTCAAGGTCTCCTCCTGACGTTGTTTGATATCAAACATGTCCGCTATCTGTAGCTGCTTGGGGCGGTTTACTGCGAATCTTTCCATAAATAGGCGAGCAAAAATATTGAAAGAAGTGATTGTGGCGTGGGGGATTTTGCCAAACCATTTTAACGCTGTGCTTGACAGCGTGCCTACGAACATCTTGCACCGCACCGCGTCGCTTCCTCCTGATATTAGCATTTGCGCTCGGAAGGCTTTTAGGTGCGCTTCCGGGTCGCCTTCACCAGTGAAAGGTGTCATTTTCGGGATGATGAAATGGGGCGGGATGGTCTCTTCTACGATCGCCCTAGCCAATGGATGGTTATCCTCCTGCTCGACCGTTCCTCTCCCGGGAAGGTTGGTGTCTCGGAAATGACTACGGTCTCTCATCCAAGTCCGCAATTCATCGTTGCTTTTTTGCAGTTGTTCTTGTTGACGCATAGACTCCTCCAATCTTTGTCTAGCTTCTTCTGATTCTTTTCGGACGATTTCGTTTTCTTGTCTTAAGGTATCAATTTGCCGCATGATCTGCTCTAAAGCAACCCGATCATTATTGTTGCTTTCTGTTGCCGTGATCACCATTGTTACCTGCTTTCGTTTGCTATTGTTTTGTGGTGCCGGTTTCAAGTTTTACCGGGCCCCACGGTGGGCGCCAATGTTCCGGTATGCAAATCCTGGTGTGATTAGCTACCAGAACAATCCTCGTCTTACTCTCTCAATACCAGTCAGAAAAATCCTGTTTGTACCAGATGCCCTTTCCTCTTTTAATACCTCTTCTAATAACCTCCAATCCCTACTGATCTGGGACTGCCCCCTTTCTTTTAGCGTTTTTTAAGTAACCAACCGTATATCTCGGCAGTCACTGGATTCAAGCCTAGGTTTGGGGAACTGCTTCCTATAATTTAGGAAACCACTATATAGTGGGCCTGTTGGGCCTATCAACGGCTACTCTGTCCCATGGCTGAGAAAAAATATCTAACTTCGTCCTGCGAGCTAGTTATTGTACCCAAGCTCGGAATCCGAGCTCTTCCTGCCTTGGTGCATGGCGGAGCTAGGTCGGTGTCCGAGCTAAAGGTCCGAGCTAATTATCCCAGTACAAATAATTATCGTACAATGTTCTTATTGATGCTAACTTCCCATCTTCTTTCGTTCTAGCATCATATTTTGACTCGCTTGTATTTTTTAAACTTAACAAATACATTAATTAATCAATATTAGTCTAGTTACGTTCAGTTTTGAAAACTTAACATAAAACATAAATATAATTTGTTCTTGATAAGAATCGTATCAAAGTATTCAAGAAATCATACAAAAATATAACATAAAATATTGATAGATACAAAATTATTAGATAAAGCTTAGATGAGATTTGGATGTCAAATCGCTCTCATAAACCTTTTGATCTAACTGTATTAAACAAATCGAATTCTCATTCCTACCTCACTCACCTCAATAGAAGTTTTATAAATAGAATGTTGCTTTCCAACAACACCACTAGTAAGAGATTAGTGATAACTACTTTTGCATGTTTCTAAGGATTTTGTTAATTTCTTGCATTTGGATTTGGATTTGGATTTCGTATCATAAAAGGGGTCTCTATAAAGCAATGCATTTCATTTTAGCCTATTTTCTTATGACTCTGGTCAGAGGTTAGTCGCTTGAGGTGATGGTTTATTTTTATTTATAAAATGGGGAGTGCACATTCAAGAAAATAAAATTTAAAAAGGGAGTGTAATGGTGTAAATAGCAACTTGCTGAGCTGTTTTCGGTTGAATAGTGGGCCAATTTATTTGAGTGCTTGCCCAACACCCAGCCTTTTCAGACAAGAAATAATCTTTGTCATTTCCATTTTGTAATTTCACTATACCGTTTTGAGCAAGAAATTGCAAAACCTAACCTCTGCGTATGTATGCGTTGCCGGAATTTACCGAAGAACGGGCAAAACAGAGAGCTATTCCAATATTTATCGCTGATAAGATACAAATTTGAAGATAGATAGCGATACTGAATATGTCTTCGAATAAGAGTGAGGAGAAATCTCAGGCCGCGGCGGAGAGAATTAAGGCAGCGGCGTTGACTGCGGCGAAGGGGTTGAGCCGTGCGCAGGCGGAGCGGGCAGCGGCGGCGGCTGCGCGGAACGTGAACGCGTACGGGCAAAAGGAGGAGGGGCCGAGCCGATGGCAGGAAAAGAGGGAGGCGAAGCGTCAGATGTATCTGATGAGCACCGAGAAGGCCGTGAAATTGGGCGAAAGGAAGGATCTCAAGCCTTCGAGATCCGCTTCTGGCGGCGCCGCGCAGTGCCAGAAGTGCTTCCAAAGCGGACACTGGACTTACGAGTGCAAGAACGAGAGGGTTTATATTTCTAGGCCTTCACGGACGCAACAGCTTAAAAACCCTAAATTGAGGGTCGATACGCCTGTGACGTATGATTTGGATTTGGATGGCGATGTTCCTGATGGTGATGATAAGGAGGAAAAGGAAAAGAAGAGGAGGAAGAAGAAGAAGAGTGAAAAGAAACGACGTCGTTATGATTCAGATAGTGATAGTGAGAGTGACAGTGGGAGTGATGCATCTTCTGTCACCGGATCGGAATCTTCCTCTGAGAGTAGTTCGGGTTCTGATTCGGAGGAAGAACGGAGGCGGAGGAGGAAGAAGCAGAGGAAGAGATCAAGACGCAGCCGGAGGAGTTATAGTTCGTCCTCAGGGTCGGAGTCCGATACAGATCCTGGTTCTGACTCTGATTCAGATGATAAGAGCAGCCGGAGGAAGAAGAGGCGTAGTCGTAAGCGTTGAATGAGATCGTGGCCAGATCCATGGAGACAATCATCAAGATTCTGCGATATGGTGGTTGTTTATGATTTGGCAATGGGTAATGTAGAGTTTTGCTGGATGTTTTTGGTTGTTTATCCTATATTGTTTCGACATTCTAATTCGTGGTACTTGCAACTTAGGTTTATTTTTTTCAACATTTAAATTTATGGATGTGTTTTGTGTTATTGTTAGGTGCTCAAGAAGTTGGATGATTTTTGCAATTAAAGCTATCTTATAATTCTGTGGTACTTTCACACTCATTTTTGTTGCCCAAGAACAAGTCTTGTCACCACTACCCTTTGACACAATGTCATCGAAGATCTTGTCACTCTTTATTCATTCGTCAAAGTTTAGCCGCTGGTCCTGCTTGTCCTTTTCCGTGTCCATCCCTTGTTTCATCGTTAGCATCTCTGCTTTGTATAGCACTGGTTTCAATCTCAGTTTGCATTTCTTGTGTCAAGGTAGTAAACCATTCAAAGACGCTGCTACCATAACCGTCTTAAAAAATCTTTATATCAAGCTATGGGAAATGACTCTCAATTTTGGCTCCAAACATAGAACCAATGTATTGCAACACCCTACATGTTCATAAATGCTTATTGTAAGTTATGGAATAAATGAATTTCTTGTACCTCGAAGAATTTAGCAATCCAACCGATTGGGTCTGCCCCCACAGACACTGGCAACTCTGCCTTCTTAGCCCAGATGTGTGTTTTCTCCATCTCTAGCACTGGCACTCTCCTGAAGATCTGGCTGGTAGGATCAATTTGTTAGGAACTAAGTTGAAAAAAGAAAGAAAAGAAACTTTTTTTATTCAATAATTAAATGAACTAGAAATAGGGGAGCTCTCTCTCCTCCACGGGTTTCCCCTTTACAAAGAGCTAATGTTTAATCTACAAGATGAACATCCCCTTCTTTACTCTAATATTCTCTTATTTATTAATATGATTGGCGTGACCCATGATGTCCTTCGAAGTAGTGACTACTATAATTCCTTTTATTCTCTGTCTTAACAGAAGCCCAATAGCTTTTGGTTTTCATGCTTCTGGCTATGTATGTTTTCTTCTGCTGTCAAATTCTTGTTGCTCTTCTTACCTTACTTTATTAATCTAGATTACATTAAAAAAAGACACAATTTAGTTTTTCTGCATCTAGATTACCTTAAACTAACTTATTTTGAGCTATTTGCTTCCCTATGTTAGCATATTGTCAATCCCAGTTCATTTTGGTTTTCATGAATTCATGCTTCTGGTGAATCAAAATTTTGTTTCGCCATCAATTGCAGTTTATCACTTGTTCATGTTACCTTAATTTGTGATTTTTTTATCAGCACCTAATTTTGTTGATGGTTCTAGATTACATTAAACTAACCGAGCATACTTGACTTGATCTTGTTACCTAATTTTCTGTATCTGGATATTAAATTATTTTCAGAAAATGAAAATGGAAAATAATTTACCGGACACGCCTAGGGTTTCCATATTTCCAATGGCCATTGTGCATCCTGACATTGTTATCTCCTCCTCCTTGTTCATCTTATATGTTACCTTAGATCGAGAAAGGGTAGTGGATTATTTTGAGTATTTTAGAATACCTCAGCACTTCTTCAAAATGTCTTCTTTCATAGATATTTAAAACATTGTTGAATCAATTATTCATCTTACTGTGGAGGCAATCTTAGGGCTTGGTTCTTGTTTCCTTTTTTTAATTAGGGTCGGTAGTCTTATTCTATTTGTGGATTTGTGCTTGTGTAAGGAATATTACTCTATCAAGTCATTTTAAAGCTCTAGTGTTACCTAATACTTAATTATCGGTATTAATAAATAGGTCTGCTGGACTAGTATTTTCTATCACATCTGATACATTATTAGACATTATGGGTGTGTTTGGTTCATAATAGAATTAATTTTCCAACGCAAAAGAAAGAATTAGTTGTTTCTCATTCAACACGTGAATTTTTTATCCTTTAATTGATTTTGGAAACCTATTGATTCTGCTTTAGAAAATCAATTCTAATCAATTTTACATCATTTTGACGTAGAACCAAACACCCACTATGTCAATGTAATGGATTATTGAAACCCTTGTTTTCTTCCTTTCCTGCCTAAACCCTATAATTTCTACAGTTTTGAGGAAGTGTCTCTCAGTATGGCTTGATTGGAATCTCTTCTCCCCAGTATTGGTCATTGCAAACTTTGTTGCTTGCTGAAATGCGTAGGATTTGGCATTTATAATTATTGAAGTTTCATTACTGAAATCAGAAGATGCAATATTATAATGACCGTAGATTGTTCGCTATGTATGAAATTAAATTAGTATTCTTTTGCCACATTCAAAGTTTTTATATTTTATGTAAGCCATTTTCTTGTTGAAATGGTAAATTAGTTCCTTAAGACTTGGTACTGAAACTCGTTGAGTGCACTCCTATTACTTGCAAGTATCCCTGTCATCCATTAAATTCTAACTTGCATATCTGTTCCAGTGTTCACAAATATCAATGCTATATGTTGTGTAGGTGGAAGAAGTTTAACTGTAACGCCTTTAATCTGAAATGTTTTAATCCCCTTTAAAGTAAAAGATAGTACTCCTTTGATTGCAATTTCTAGTAGAATTTTAGTCTGCACGTTTAAAAACTACTCATATTTTTGCTGGTTATGGAGGTTTTTTGAAATTTCTGAATGTATGTAGGCACTTGCTAAAGGGGAAGAATGCATAGCAGCCATTTTTTTTGGTGTAACCCAAATTGTGGCTACCGTTGTGGGGACTAGGGACTCTTCGTAACTTGGTCAAGCAAAGGTTCAACATAGGGGGATTCAGTATATCATATTCTTCACTCGTGGATATTTTTGCTCACTGGTTATAAAAAAACAACTATCCGCTCTCGCTCTTTAAACAACAACCAATTATTGTTGACATAATTAATGATCTAATCCTTTAGTTTGTGGGTTATTAAAGAAGCTTGCATTTAGTTGGTGAGCTACTGAATATTTAATTAAACAGTAATGATTAGTAGTCGGGAGGACGTGTATCAATAGTCATGTATGTTTGGATTGATTTCATTGTTTAAAATATGTTGTTCAATGTTTGTTTGGTTTAGGTTATGTTTGGATTGATCAAGATGAATTAGCAAGAATTAAAATAATGCTACAATTAAATTTTAATAATTGTTTACATTGTTTAATATACCAAAAGAAATATATTTATCTCATTCTATCGAGGAAACATGTAGAACAAAAATTATTTGGACTCACAAGTTCACTAGGTAGTTAGCACAAACTTCACGATATGTTCTTTTCTAGCTTACGAGGTTTCAAGCTTACTTGGTTTCAAGTTGTCTTAGTAAGTATAATAATCAGATTTATAGATTATATTTTTTTTTTTCATTTTGTAAGTGTTTATTGAATAATATTTCATTGAGCTATTTATTCTGGTATATCTAGGACTGACGTAGCACACATGATATTTAAATCACAATGGATTTTTTTTTTTTTCATTTTCCATTTCTTGTTCTTGTCTAATATACTCCCATCGAATCACAGAAGGCGTCACTGATGAAAGTGGTTCCTAGTCAGTTCAATATTTCCTTTTTGTTAGTCTTTCAAGGTACAAATGTTGTTGAAGTGAATGTAAAATTATTATTTCATTAATTTTACTTTAATTTAGGATTCAATCTAATTCTCTTTAATTTTTTAAGTTTATTTATTTCTAGTTGTTTCCTTGTATCAGGGGATGAAACATCTTAAATGTTTTGTGCACAATACTTTATTACTATGTATATGCATCATAGACTACTCTGTCTAATTGTTACAGACAAATATTAATAAGGAAGGTCCGACTAGAATGAAAGGGCATTTTAGAAACTAATTCTTGTTTACCAATTTATTCTGTATTGAACTGATCACTGCCTTGTTGATGGATTAAGCAGATTTATTATTGTCCAAAAATTTTTTAGTTTACGTTTAAATTATATTGATAATTTAGTCTAAAATTTATTTTATTTTAAATTTTCTGCTAGTATGACAGAAATTGGTTTATAAATTTAACTAACTAACAAGTATATATTCTAATTAAATCAAACAATTAAATAGTGAATCCCTATGACTCTGATTATATGTTAGACACTGGATTTATTGAATTCAATTCAATGCATTTGACACTTTTGTGGTTAGATATTTTATAATAATACTGATTTTTTTATAAAAGCATTACTATTTTCTATATTTTATAATTCATAAAAACTCATCAACATATTAATCAAGGAAATCATAATTTCTCATGATTTGAATCTTCAATTCTTTTCAATTCACATTCATTTATAATACTGATATATTAATTTCTATAAATTAACTCATTAAGTCATTAAAATTTTTCTTTATATTTGACAATACTTCATAAACTGTAATTGTTAAAGAATTGGTCAATTAAAATTCTGAGTGTGTATACATGTGTATGTGTATGTCTATTTGCTCATACGTGTTTTAATGTGTATGTACTTGTGTTTATATCTGTGTGTCTATGTTTGTATATGTTTGTGTGTATACATGTGTATGTGTATGTGTATATTTGTGCTCATGTCCTCTACATTTGTATTTGTATATATGTACATGCGTTTATGTCTGTATGCTAATAAAGAAAAAACTAAAATACCCTCTTTTATTGTACCATATGTGAGAGAAAGAAGAATAAGATGAATAAAACTTATGTTCCGCAAAACCTGTTCAGAACGTTTTGTATTGCTCAGCAAAACTCATTTCTAAAAGCATTTTATATGTTCTGAAAAGCTTGTTTTGGACTAAAAAACTTGTTCAAGAAGATATCATATGTATTCCAAAAAACATATTCTGAAAATTATATTTTGGAAAGTTTATTCCATAATGCATTTCATGTTGTTGAGAAATCTTGTTTTGAAAATCATGTTCTAAAAATTTAAGAAACCTTGTTCCTAAAATTTTTAATATCCATTCTATTAAAAATCATGTTCCTTCAATCCATTTAATATCCATTCTATTAAAAATCCAATCCATTTAAAATTTATTTTATTGGATCTGGATATCAATCTAATCTACATTTTATATATTTTATGGATTGAATATCCATTCTCAAAATCTAGATTTTCAAAATGGATAATCCAAAATATCCCATCCAAATTTTCACTTTATATTTTTTGTTAGGTTAGTTTAAAGGGTGAGACGGACTAGCCCAAATTTAGTCGTATTTGATTGAGTTGGCGTAACCCTGTACAAAATTTGACTGAATCAAGTCGGTCCCGATCGAGATTGGACCCAATTGGTCCTGGACAAAATTGAGAAGTATTCGGCCAAATCTGTTAAATTCTTTGGTGTCAACCCTATGGACACAAATTTGGATCCACATCCATTATTTGGATCCAAAATGGATGTGGATTAGATTTTCGATAGGGCTGACACCATAGAATTTGATAGATTTTTTGTCGAGGCCAAATTTTAGTATGGGATGAACTTGGATGACTTTTGAACGAATTTCGGTCGGGGACGATGTGACCAAATTTGGGCTAAGATCGACTCGACAAAATTTCAGTCAAGATTGACTTGATTGGATTCGACTAAATTTCGGCCAGGGCCGATTTTGCCTAATACGACCAAATTTTGGCCAGAGCCGACTTCGCCAAATATGGTCACATTTGGGTCAGGTCCTGATCAGTCAAATTTCGGTGAGGGTTGACTCCACTAAATTCATCGGTCAGGACCGACTTGATTGAATATGGCCAATTTTCGATCACAGCCAACTAAGTTGAATATAATCAAATTTCGTTCATAACTTAGTCGACCGAATACGGCTAAATTTGGGCAAGTGCCGACTTGACCAAATTTTGGTCATGACCAACTCGACTGAATTTGGCCAAATTTAGGTTAGGACCGACTTACCTAAATATGAACAAATTTCAGTCGCGATCGACTTTTCTGAATACGACCAAATTCAGGCCTGGACCAACTCGGTCAAATTTTAATCGAGGCCAACACGGTCGAATTTTGACCGGAGCCGACTCACTTAATTCGGTCGTGGCTGACTCAGTTGAATACGGCCAAATTTTGATCGTGACTAACTCATTTGAATACGGCCAAATTTCACCCTAGGTCGTCTCAGCCAAATACGACCAAATTTGGGTCAAGGCCGACTTGGCAAATCTCAATCGGGGCCAACTCGATTGAATTCGACCAAATTTTGACTGGAGTCAACTAGGCTGAATACAGCCAAATTTTGGTCGCGGTTGTTTTGGCCGAATACGGTAAAATTTAGTCTAGGTCGACTCAGACCAATGTAGTCAAATTTGGGTTGGGGTGAACTCAACCAAATACTTCCAAATTTTGTCCAGGACCAATTGAGCCAAATTTTGATCGAGACCGACTTGACAGAATTCGACCAAATTTTGTATAGGGTCACGCCAACTCAATCAAATACGACTAAATTTGGACTAGTCGATCTCAACTTTTAGTCTAACCTAACCAAAAATATAAACTGAAAATTTGGATTGGATATTTTGGATTATCCATTTTGAAAATCTAGATTTAGAGAATGGATATCCAACTCATAAAATATATAAAATATATATCAGATTGATATCCATATCCAATAAAATGGATTTTAAATGGATTGAATTTTTAATAAAATAGATATTAAATGGATTAGATCATAGAAAAAATAGATTGGATTATAAAAAAATGGATTTTTTGTCTAGCCTTGATTAGAATTTTGTGACACATCTCTTTGCATATTGAATGTCAGAACAGAAAACCAATAAAAAAATATTGTCTGCCAACATCTAAAATTTTTTCTAAAATCATCCATGTAATCATAACAGACATTTGCAAAAGTTTCAAATTTGTGTTGTTGCATAAGGTTAGCTTTCCTATTTCCGGAAAAATAATGTCATTTTTCTTCTTTCGATCAATAAGAAACTTGAAGAAGGATAAACAACAAAGAAGAATCTTAGCTATACTGCAACAAGTAAACCAAAGCATCATTATTTTATGAAAGAATCAAGTATTTCAGTGCAATAATGCGAGACGTGCGACGTGAGACGTGAGACGTGAGACGTGCTATATGGGATGTGGAAGGTTAGATGTAGGCATGATACGTGGGACGTGGGACATTCGACATGAGACATAAGACGTGAGACGTAGGACGTGAGACGTAAGACGTGGGACGTGGAACGTGAAACGACGTGGGACGTGATACATGAAACGTGAGACATAAGACGTGAGACGTGGGACATGGGACGTGAGACATAGGACGTGCGACGTGTGACGTGAGACATAGGACGTGCGACGTGTGACGTGAGATGTAAGACGAGAGACGTGAGATGTGAGCCGTGAGACGTGAGACGTAACGTGGAACATGAAACGTGAAACGTGAGACATGAGACATGAGACGTGAAACGTGAGACATGAAACGTGAAACGTCAGACATGAGACGTGAGATGTGAAACGTGAATGGGACGTGGGTCGTGTGTGGGACGTGTGACGTGAGACATGAGACGTGAGACGTGGGACGTGGGAGGTGAGACGTGAGACGTGAGATATGATACGTGGGACGTAAGACGTAAGACGTGAGACGTGGGACATGAAACGTGAGACATGAGACGTGGGACATGAAATATGAGGTAAAAATAATAATTAATGTTTATTTAACACATAAAAATAAAAATTATGAGAATAACAACAATAATTCATATTTATTGAACTCTTAAATGAGCGGAAGGAAGCAGAGAATGATCTGAAAAGTTAAACTAAGGATGGACAAAAAATCTGATTTTCATGATCAAATCCATTTTTGCTATGATCCAATCCATTTAATATTCATTTTATTAAAAATCCAATCCATTTTATTGGATTTGAATATCAATCTGATATACATTTTATATATTTTGTGGATTGTATATCCATACTCTAAATCTAGATTTTCAAAATGGATAAGCCATAGTATTCAATCCAAATTTTCAGTTTATATTTTTGGTTAGGTTAGGCTAAATGTTGAGACGGACTAGCCCAAATTTAGTCGTATTTGATTGAGTTGGCGTGACCCTATACAAAATTTGGCTGAATTAGGCTGAGACGGCTTAGGTTGAAATTTGGTCGTATTCAAATGAGTCAGTCACGATCAAAATTTGGCCGTATTCAACTGAGTCGGCAACGACCGAAATTCGGCCGAATTCAGTCGATTCGGCTCCGGTCAAAATTCAGTCGTGTTGGCCTCGACCAAAAAATTGACCGAGTTGGTCCTAACCTGAATTTGGTCATATTTAGGCAAGTCGGTCCTGACCTAAATTTGGCCAAACTCAGTCGAGTTGGTCATGACCAAAATTTGGTCGAGTCGGCACTAGCCCAAATTTAGCCGTATTCGGTCGATTAAGTCCTGAACAAAATTTGACTATATTCAACTTAATCGGCTCTGATCGAAAATTGGCCATGTTCAGTCAAGTCGGTCCCGGTCGACGAATTTAGTGGAGTCAACACTGACCGAAATTTGACTGATCAGGCCCTGGCCCAAATGTGACCATATTTGGCCAAGTTGACTCTGGCCAAAATTTGGTCATATTAGGCAAAATCGGCCCTGGCCAAAATTCACTCAAATCCAGTCAAGTCAATCTCGACTGAAATTTTGTCAAGTCGACCTTGGCCCAAATTTGGTCACGTTGTCCTAGACCAAAATTCGTTCGAAAGTCATCCAAGTTCATCCCATGCTGAAATTTGACCTCGTTGGCCTCGACAAAAAATCTGCCAAATTTTATGGTGTCAGCCCTATGGACACAAGTTTTAAAAAATTTAAGGGTTAATTATGTTTTTCATCCCTCAAGTATTATGCGATTTTGTTTTTAGTCCCCCAACTACCGTTTGCTCCAATTTGGTCCCTCATGTTTTGAAACGATCGGAAATAGTCCTCCTTTTTGGACGCCGTTAGTTTTGTTTGACACCTGGCAAACAGACTGTCACATATGAATCCCATATTAGGCTGTGTAAGTGGATTGTGTTTATGCACGTGCTAATTAAAGAGAAGCTATAATTAAGTAAAACGAAAATGTTATTTCTTCAGTGGGAGAGTTATTTTGTCTGAATTAAGTGGGCTGTGTTATTTAATTAAGTTGTCCGAATTAAAAGAGACAGTCGTTGTTCAAATTAAAAAGAGAGGAAAGGTCATATCTTGAGTGGGAGAGTTATTTGGTCTGAACGAAAGCATTGCACAAACCAATTGAGGGCTTGAGGGAAGGGATTAAACCATTACACAGCAATCGGGAGGTTGAGGATAGGGATTAAAGCATTGAAGAGTAGAATCGGGAGGTTGATATAAGGGATTCAAGTATTGAAGAGTAGAATCGCGACCTAAGGTAAGTTCGTTCCTTCATGTTTTTTTTGGATTCTTGATCTGGTTTGGTTGCATTTTTTGGTTCGTGTATGGTTGTATTTGTTTAGTTTGTCTATTGATTGAAAATGTAGGGCTGGAAATGGGGTTTGCAGTTGCTTTTCATCATATGGGTCGGTTCAAAAGGAATAAGGGATTAAAATACGTTGGGAGTGAGATTCATGTAGTTAAACGGATCGACCCCGATTTTTAATTAGCACGTGCAGAAACACAGTCCACTTACACAGCTTAAAATGAGATCCATACGTGGCAGTCCGTTTACCAAGTGTCAAACAAAACTAACAGCGTCCGAAAAGGAGGACTATTTCCAATCGTTTCAAAACATGAGGGACCAAATTGGAGCAAACGGTAGTTGGGGAACTAAAAACAAAATCGCATAATACTTAAGGGACGAAAAACATAATTAACCCAAAATTTAATTTGAATTTATTTTATGAAAAATGGATTTTGGATTTTGAACTTGATCCAAATATTTAGTTCTGGATTTAAACTTAATCTAAATATTTGGATCTGAATTTTTAAAAAATCCAATCTATTTTTTTGAAAAAATGGATTTTGATCGAAAATCTAATCCTATTATTTGGATTCAAAATGGATGTGGATTGGATCATTAAAAATCCAATCCATGATATCTCTATAATAGATAATGCAAAAGTCACTTTGTTGAAGGATAAAATTATCATTTTAAAATTGTGAGATGCATATAGAAATTATGGAGGTGCAGGAAGAGAAAGGCGAAAGACATTATGTATTTGAAAGTGTTAGATGATTCCATATAGGATGCGCCTCGTCTGAAGTTTCTTGGGCCTTAAGAAGTTCAAACAACAAAGATTCGCTGCATAAATTGTACGACAAGAGTACTCTATTCTCCAAATACTAGAAGAGGTTGTGACATTACTCTTGAAATACATTGTTAAAAAGTCTTTGAAATTAAAAATAATAAGTAATAAATATTATTTATTATTATTTTAATGTCTAAAAATTAATTAATACTATCATATACACTAAAAATTTTAATTTCCCATTATACACTTTAGTGTTTGTAATATCTAGTAAAAAAACATCAATCTAGACAAACAAAAACAATTATTCAATATTTCGTCTTCAAAAAGAAAACATTAAATGAATTTTATTTGATAAATTGTGGACAAATGTATGTTTCAAGTACAAAATATTAAAAGTAATAAACATTTATTATTATCATTATTACTATTATCACGGCCAACCTTACAATATTATTTCAATATCATTTTTATATTTATATCAACACAATTATATTAAGACAGTTGATTTTTTAAAATTTTAGTAAATTTAGCTTTATTTTCTTTGTCCCCTATTCATTATGCATTAAATAATATAGAAGATAAAATTCGTCTCACGACTTAAATATTTATCTTATATTCATCATATATATATATATATATA
>Ga0209589_1007894_pt1 | contig 16857 bp, 5 predicted proteins | sample CowpeawhiteBW_FD_187525 | JGI IMG/M metagenome (GOLD analysis project Ga0209589, IMG submission 187525) | Root nodule microbial communities of legume samples collected from California USA - Cow pea white BW (SPAdes) (version 2) | ecosystem: Host-associated > Plants > Roots > Nodule | place: USA...
CTACGTTTTTTTTTCTTTTCTTTTTTTCACCCGAAATTGAAAATCACTAATTTTGTATTCTTCTATTATGTGACTTCCATATAAACTGATTGGGGTATAACTATGACAAATCAAGTGATCATTTATAATGTAAGGGTATAATACTTTAAAAAAAAATCTAAGATTAAAAGATATACTTAGTAGTTATAAAGTAGAGGTTAGGAATAAAAATTAGTGACTTCAAAAAAGGATGAAAAATATAAAAAAAAAAATCACAAAAGATTAAAATCAAAACTCATATATAACAAAGCTTTAAAAAAATAGTTTTTTAAATTTCACAGAAATTAAAAAAAAGGCAGTTTAAGAAAAACCGAAATCAAACTCCTACAATTTAAATAGACTAATGAATATACAAGTTTTTTCTTTTTTTAATTATCGACTATTATATTTTTTTGTTACACAATCATATTAAGGTCGGTACGTAACACTTTTTTGAGAATGTATTAGCATAAATTATTTATTAGAAGAAACAACAATTAATATAGAATTTTGGACTATTTTAACCCAATAAGATTTCTCTAAAATAAGTTTTGGAACTATTCAATTTCAAAAATTATTGTTCTTCCTAAGGAGTTTGGATAATAAAGTTTTCCCGTCTTATATCTAGACTTGGTCCATGCAAAAATAAAGTTGGTTAATGGAGTCATTCCAAAGTTAAAGGTGTAAGTTTCTGTTGAAAGGTACATCATGAAAGGATGAAATTTGATATATAGTGTAAAAAACATAAAAAACTTCTTAATAATTATCTTCCTTCTTGTGGATCTTCTTCACCAAATCATACAATTGGTCAATAGTCATTAGGCTATTCCTAAAGTAATAAAATTAATTATGAGTAATTACTCATGTTTGTCCTTAATATGAACTTGAAGGACTATTTAGCATGGACAATGATACTATGACTCTTAATTTTTTATTTCCATTTTTTATTCTTTAATGTAACTTAATGTGAGTCATTGATTAGTGTACCACTATATTTTCTTTTGAAAGAATTAATAGTTTATGTTAAGTCATGTCACAAAATAAAGGATGTGAGTAAAAAAAATGGAAGACAAATTATAATTTTCATTAATATATAAAAGTTATAATTATTGAGATATAATATACACGTGTCTTTTTTATATGTGTATATGCTTTACTAATGTCTGTGTTATTTTTTCGCATGTTGTGTAATATGCGACAGTCACCATTTACTTCTTCCATGTTCTTCGTCTTTTATTCATCATGCCAACTCCTTCTGCAATGTGGACTCTATATATTGTTAACATGGGCATATGCTAACATATATAATATCAACATAAAGCTGATTTTCAAAAATAGATGCTAATAAATTTGTACTACACTTAGTCGGCTTAGTCATACATATCAACACTTCTCATCCTTTACCGTCACAGCTATACCGGCAAAGACTGGGGGACTGGTGTACCACACCTAGCCGGCCTAGCCAAGTTATATCCATAAAGTCCGTCTACGTAATCACCAAGGACACAAATAATAATCACCATGTATGAACGAATGATAAGTACCCGAAGTAACCGACCTAAGCCGCTAACTGAGAATAATTAAACACGAACTTAGTAATAACTTAGCATATTCGGGACACTACTAGTAAGGCTCTTGAGGACCACGATATTCGAATTGAGGAGCTTGGACCATGACCCAGGCCCACCTATGGCCCAAGCAGGAGCCCAGCCCATGATGTGGCAAAACATAATTAATAAGCCTATAAATAAGCATGTACCCAGCAATTAAAGGTAAGCATTCATTACTCTCCTAATTACGAGATTTGACTTTCTAAGAGATTTTGTTGACTTGAGCATTAGAGTCTCTTCTGCAGGTAATCCCCTCGGGTCCAAACCAATTCACACCGAGATATCTACAGGCGACATGTATCGGCCGGGAGGAAGCCTACTGAAGAGATTGCGGACCGAAATAAGGTAATGCTTGTGTCTGACTTATCTTATTTGTTCTCTGTAGGAACAAAATTAATATACATGATTTTAGAATTTTTGTTTCTGAGATGCGAATCTGACATATTTACTGATTAGTGATTAGTGTTAGTTTTTGTTTGTTAGGGTATATTTTAACTAATTCGGATGAAATGCAGGATTTATTCTTCTAGTAATTTATGCGAGTAACACTATTCTATACAAACAGCAAAATTACTACTTTTTATGCGATTGAGAGGTAATTTGGAAAGGTTTGGTTGGAAGGCGATTGAGTGGAAGGGGTTTTTGTTAGAACATAAATAACGGTGTTTGAAAACATCGTAATATATAAAAATAAATGATATAACTTCACACTTTTTTTTATTATATAATTTATAGGTGATTATCGATAAATATTTATTGATATATTTGTAATCAATAACTATTTTACTGATGAGTTTTCGGTTGTTGATTATCCACCTATAAACTTAATTACTAACAAATTTTTGTTATTGACGTATGTTTGTTGATAATATTTATTTTCTTACCATTAGATTGGAAAGATTTAAAGCATATATGGTTTAAATTTTGTGTTTGATAGTATAAATTCATTAGAAATTAGTCTTAAAAGAATTTATTTATTACTTTGCAAAAGTTTCTCTAATTTATTTGTTAAGAATTATTAAAATATTTTTTCCAAACTTTCAAAATCAATTTACAAAAAGTTCAAAATAATTTATCAATAACTTTTTAATAATATATATTATTGAACATTTACACATTTAATTAAATAAAAGTCTTCATTTAAAAACTAAATACTAAAATAATATTTTATGTGTTCACAACCGAAAATAACACTAAAATAATATAATTATTAATTATTTTAAAATGAAATTAACATATAATCTTGTGATGATAAAATTAGTATGATAGCTTGAAGAATCAATTTAAAAAAAATGATATGTTTACATTATATGATAGATGATTAGAGATAAAAAAAAGGATAATAAATGTTAAAAATAATTATCAATCAATCAAAGAGAAAGTAAGAAAATTAAATAAGCAATGGGGGGAAAAAAACAAGAAACAGGATTAAGAATATTTTGGAGAAATTTCTGATTTAGAAGTTAAAAAAAGAAAAATCAAACGAACTCTTGCGTAGCTTAAAATTAGTTTATATATAATTTCATTTGAAAAAACTTTAAAATATAATTTTTCCAATTTTTAAATATATACAAAAATTTAATTCTAATATTTTATTTTATGAATAAGTAACTTTTACTTAAAAAAACTGTTTTTTTTCTTTTAAAATTTTTTATGAAAGATTCTTTTTCAAACTGAGACCCTAGGAAAAAATAGTTAGAAAAAAAAGTTTCATAGATACGAGTACACAAATTTTATTATTAGTAAGCAAACATAAACATTAATAAAAGTCAGTAGAAAAAAAAGTTAGAAAAAAAAATTATAAAGATGAGTACACAAAATTTTGTTACTAGCAAGCAAGGACAAGGTTATGAACGATTCAGATCTTTTACTGAGTGTTTTGACTGTTCTTTGTTTAATATTAAAAATATACTATGGGGTTACTTTAAAAATCTTTTTAAGATATTTTAAATTTTCAACATTAGTGACTATATGTTTCTTAAAGACACAACAAAGAAACAACCTAGAAACAAGCTAGGAAACCCAATAAAAAATTCAAATTCGTTATAAACACAAGTATTAATAAAATTCAGATTCAATTCTTTGACAAAATTTGTCTATCTCTAGATTATCTCTTTAGAAACCTTTTTTTTTTGTTAAATATGTTTTTGATCTCTCAAGTTTTAGTGAATTTTAAAATTAGTCCCTCGAAACTTTAAACTAATTTAGTCATTCATTTTTAGAAATGCGTGGATTTAGTCATTCTTACCAAATTTCGTTAAGTTTATTTGACATTTTAAACGCATTTTATTATAATATTTGAGTTAACATTAAAACGAAAATATGTCTAGTGGTGTAAATAATTCAAATATTATTATGAAATGCGCTTGAAACGTCAGATAATTTGAACAAAATTTGGTTAAAAGGATTAAATTCACGCATTGTCAAAGGTGAATGACTAAATTGATCAAAAGTTTGGAAGATGGACTAATTCCAAATTTCAGTGAAACTTGAGGGACCAAAAACATATTTAACCCTTTTTTTTTCTATAAAATTCTAACTTGGTTTCTCATCTTGAAAATCTAAACATGTCTTTGTAATCCTAACACAAGGAAAATATTTTGACCGATCAATTTCAACTATAGAGTATGTTCAAATTTTGCTCTATTTTTGAGAAAATTTATGTTTGCCATGCATGTGACCCTAATGCATTATAATGAGGAATTCTTTGATCTTCTATTATTTCAAAGGTATGTTTGGATCACTAAACCAAAATATATGTGTTTATAGAGTTGTTGGAAGGATGTAGAAGGTATATGGTGGATGTTTTTTTTTAGAGCTTTACCAGAGTTTACGAAGTTATTTGGCATGTTATAATTGATTAAGTAAATAGTTTTGGTTAAGCATATTTGTTTCTGAATTTTAACTATAATAGGTGGAGTCACTTGAGTTAAATATGTAAAATTTGAGGATTTTTGGTTTATTATGACTTTATTTGTTGTATTGTAATAATTTGGTGGCGAGGAATTGTTTGAAGGTATTAAAATTTGAGTAATTAGGCTCTAATGGTACTGTTTAAATGTATACTTTTATGTCAATTATTACTTTAGAACACAGTTACATGTACCAAAATTGATTAAACAAAAATGATCCATAGGAGAAGATTGTACACACCTTATATACTTTGTTTATGTAATTTCTCTGTTATGAGTATATTGAGTATATGGTGATATGCTATAATTGGATTATTATTATACAAACAAGTTATTGTTTATAATGTACCTTTTTTTCTTTTTTAGATGTTGAGCTAAATAACTTTGAGAAAAAAAAAATTAAATATTGATAGGGGTTGCTATCTCATTAGAACCCTAATTGTTCCGTGAAATCCAAAAACATAAGAAGCCAAAGATGAAGAGGTTGAGAAAGAAATTAGAAAAGTTTATTAGTAGTAGCATGCATATATGTGGTATGCATGTGTACCAGCTTTTGTCTTTGCTTATGAGTTACTCATCATGCATGTATGAAGAAGTGTGTCAGTCTCCTCTGAATTCTTGTTTCCTCTCTCTTTCTCCTTCAAACAAAGTGTGATCCTCTCTTCTCTTCTCTTCTCTTCTCAATATTCCTTTTCATCTCTCCTTATTCGAAGATCCACACAGTGACGCCATAACCTTTCTCTCTCTCATCCACCCAAAGAGCAAGAAAAACACCATTTCCCCATTCACAATAAATGACCCTTTTTTTTTCTCTTCTCTCATCAAACTCACTCATTTTGTGCCTTTCTACTCACTCACTACACTATACTTTGACTCATGCTACCTATACCACCTTACACAAACCTCCATGCAATAATATGTAACAACATTATCATCGTATGTTATGTCTCCCAACATTTCCATACATAAAAATATCTCACCTCAACCATGTCTCGCCCTATATAATCTCCAACACCGCTTTCTTTTCTCTCATCTCCAAAACCCTCACCAACATATCATCAACATGCAAGTCATGAAATCTGTCACCGACGCAACACCACCGCTGCAGCAACCACCCTCCTCCTCGCTCTCGCTAGCGCTCAACGTCATGAGACCCTACGAGATGGTGCACCACTTGGTCTCATGCAACGCCGTCGTCGTCTTCAGCGTCACCGACTGCTGCATGTCCACCGTCGCCAAACGCCTCCTCTTCAGCCTCGGCGTCGGCCCCACCGTCGTGGAGCTCGACGAGCAGACCAACGGTGCCGGAATCCGGTCGGTCCTCCACCAGCTTTCCGGGACCCACCAGCCTGTTCCTGCTGTGTTCATCGGTGGAAAGTTAGTCGGTGGGGTGGAAACCCTCATGGCCAGTCACATAAATGGCACTCTGGTTCCACTGCTCAAAGAAGCTGGAGCTTTATGGCTTTGAATTCACTTGTTTATGTGATAAGGTAGTGATGATATTGATATATAAAATAGGTAGATGAAAAAGTGTTACACAACTTTATCTGTGTTCTATCAAAAATTTCAGTAATGTTTGTTATTTTCATCTCTTAAGATGAACAATAGATGATTATATAATATTTTTGTTCAATCTCCTCATCTTTACAAAGTTTTTATCAGTCTTGTTTTTTCTAAAGAAATATTCTTTTTATTAAAATAGTTCAATCAGTCTTCATGCATGTATGTATACATATGGAAGGAAAAAAAATTGCATGCAAATTGTTCTGAAGAACCAGAGGAAATGAAATGAACACATGTGAGTGAACCACTGGCCCAGAGATATTTTAATGCAAATTAATTTGGAAATATGTACAATTTTAAAATAAGAGAAAGCTTTTAAATTTAATTTATATGTAAAAGATAAAAAAAAAATTGTTTTTGGTGTTTTTGAATTGTGAAGTGATGATTAGTCTATTGTAGTATGAATGGGTTGCTTTTCTGATTTAAAAAACTAATGTTGAGCCAAATTGGGCATTATGGATTTGTTCAGTTTTTGTTCTGTGGTTTGTTATTTTTCTGAGGAAAGGCTGCAGAATGACCTCACCCTGTCATGCATGGTCATGGTATGATAAATACCCAAATTTTGGAATTAAAATGAATTAAATGTTGTAACATATATGTGCCATCCAATTTTTTTTTTCTTCTCAATTCATTTACATGTTATATTTTTTCTTTCTCGACTAGTTCATCTGTTTCATTTTAAAATTTAGTTTTAGAAAAAAAAGAAAAAAAAAACTATTTAAGTTACATTACATTACATTTCAAAGTTTGGATATTAGTAATCGTTTTTTGTACAATGATATTGAATTTCAAAATCTAACGAATATACAAACAAATAAACCTAAAACTAATATAAAACATTGAAAATAAATCAAAATCACTTAAAACTTTTTAGATATTTTTTACAGCAGTCTGATTTGGAATTCAATTTAAAAATCAAGAAGCAAATGAAGATATAATATTATATATTTTAAGTTAATTAGTAATTAACTAACATGCATAATAGTTCTGACTCTTCAAATTTCTTTAACAGTGTGATTGTTTGTACTTGTATATTTATATATGTCTTACTTATGATAGTAAATTTGTTTTATAGTTTTTAATTATCATATTATATAATTTATATATGATAGAAATTAAAAATTATAAATATAACAGTAAATATATTTAAAAGCTATAATAAATCTCTTTATTTAACAATTTTTTATTGTAAAACGTTAATAATGTTATATTAATTCGTATAGTAACAATTTAATATAAAAAATACAAAAGTAAAAATTGCAAAATATTAATTTAATTCAAATTTATATTAAATTAAAATCAAGCAAAACCAGATTTCCAAAATTAATTTCAATCATTGTTAATAAAAAATCGAAAAAAAAAACTGACTCCCAAACACTTAACACCCCTTACATGCATGCATTATGCATTGAAAGTATAAAAGAATGAAAAAATGTCATAAGTAGGGTGAATATAATTAAAAGTAAATAATATTTCAGAAAATACCCTTATAAATTATAAATTAATTAATATTTTAAAAGGAAATAACTATTTTATCAAGACAAATAAAAAGTGTATTTCTTGATTTCTATAAAAGATTAGATAAAAAATAAATAAATAATAACTAACAAAATATTCAGGTTCGTAGCAACTCTTAAATTCATCATTTATGACGCTGAAAATGATGGTTTTGCACTTTGCTTCATGCTTAAAGTTGGCACACAAAATTATGTTTCTATCAATGCATGAAAATACTTAGTTTACATTTTTTGTCTTATTTAAGAGATATGTCATTGAAAATATCATGATATAGTTTAAAGGAAGCCTCGTTCAAAACGAGCATAGCAAAAAAGAAAAAAAAAATGATGAGATTATATATATATATGATATTCAAGTTAAGAATTAATGGCTATAATATAGTTATTTTCCTAGTTAAAATGTAAATTTTGATTCATGTGACACAACATTAATAAGCATTTAAAATCATTACTTAATTTTCCGTTAAATGCAGAATTTGTTTTACACAGTGTATAAATTGTTAACGTGTGTGAATATTTAACTTTAAAAGCTTCCTCAATGAGAAGGAAGGGAAATTAAATTTTGAATTAAGGTAATTAAAATGGGTAAATAAAATAAAAGAAAGATATAATTTAATATTGAATACTTTTGGAATAAGGTAATTAAAAACAATATGAAATGAAGTTGCTTGATGAGCCTCTTTTGGAGGGACCAAACATATGAAGAAACGAAAAGTTAGCATGATTGAAAAACATACAACAATATAAGAAAGTTGGAAGGAACAAGTCATGGCATGCGGATTCAAAGTGAGACCAAAATGATTATAGTTATTAGTTATAAAACTAAGATTTGATGTCTTTATTGTTTAATATTGATTTTAGAAAGAATTTTGATATTATTTTAAGAAATAAATTTAAATATAACAATTTATAAAATCAGTTTTTAAAATAAATTTAAAAATATTTATATTTATTTTAGAGTTAAATATATTTTTTTTAGGTTTTAGTAAAAATTGGAATTACAAAATTAATTCATCTCTAAAATATGTATATAATTTATGTTTTTTTAGTTATTTTAATTAAATTTTGTATTTTGTTAATGTTTCGGTACACCCAATAAATCCTACCTCCTACCTCGTTTAGGAGTCGAGGTCAAGCAAAATTTAAATATTCCTACCTCTCTTCATCTCTGGAGTATGTTTTAAAGACAAAATCGTGACAGAGCTCAAATGCTTCAGAATGAACAATATTTCGAGAACATAGTGGATGTTCCTAACGATAACTACAGGACGAATTTGGGTCAAAATTGGAATATTGGTGTCCACTACCGTGAAAACCGACAACTCACCTTCAACTTTCCTTGTCCTCGATTGAGGTCAAATAATTTTTAAAAACATTAAATTAAAACATTAAAATAACTAAATTCACACGATTTTAAATTAAAACATCAAATTAATTCAAAATTAAAGAAAAAACTAATTTTATTTTTCACTTAAAGAAAATATTGAATCTTTTATTTTATTTTGGAAGATAAAATCGGTAACAAATGATGAGCAAAGGATATGAAATTTGACCGTTGATGGAAATGTAAAGACGTGGGAAGGACAGAAAGTGACGTGAAGGTTCCTTTTTCCGAATCCCAATCTCTGTTTCTCTGCGTTTTCTTTGCATTTGACCGTTTTTCCACTTTCTTTGACTCTCACTCTTCATCTTCTTTCTCTTTTCCACTTTTGTTAGAGTATCTTCAAATGCTTTTCTTCTAACAAACTAATTCATTTTGTTATTGTTAGTCAATTGATTTTTTAACAATGTGATTCAATAACACCAAGTTTCATTGGTTGTGACGTTCAATAATTAGTGTTTATCTTATTAGGACATGTAATACAACATAAACTCCATTCCAATGTATATATATAAATCAATTACATCATTACAATTTAGAGTTTAGAGTTAGGGTTTATACATAGTTTACATTTAACCCCTTGAGTAACCTGTTGGATTCTATAAATGTTATAACCAATGGAAACAATAATTTGTTTACATAATCTAATTGGCAATGTTGCATTTACTGTAGAATGCATTGTGTATAGAATGTTTTCAAAGATCGAAATGATTTTCATGTTCAAGATTCAATGTCTAAAATCTACTAACTATAAGTAAAAGGGTTGTCCAATATCAAGGGGTTGAATTGGTGTTTTCAAAATTATTTTGCAAGTTATAACATATTAAAAACACTTTTCTTAAATAACTTCACTCGAGGATTTGAAAAAATTTTATCCAAAAAAAAATGGAATTGATACTATTGTTGTATTAATTGTTTTTTGTTTGTTTGTAGTTTTAAAATTTTGAAAAATCCAAAATACAACCGTGATAATCCCAAATTTTCATCATGAATATTATGATGTATGTGTGTGATGAGTTAGATGTTCAAATTTGTTTTTAAGTAATGATATGCTTATGACGTGAATGCAATGAAAATCTTAATGGCATGAACACTAAAAAAAATTACGATTGAAAATTTGTTAGTAATGTTCGTCGATAAATTTTAGCTATGAATATTAAAAATTTGTTGGCAATTATTGACTATCAAAATTTATTGGTAATCATTGACAATAAAAAATTTATCGGTAATTATCTATCATTAAATATTATGGTTTGTTTCTCCTCTTCCTCCTTAAAATTTGTTGATAATTAATGACAGCCAAAAATTGTCTATAATCATCCATCAATAAATATTGTGATTTGTTTTTCCTCCTACTCTTTCTCTAAATTCGTTGCTAATTATAATCAAAATTTGTCGATAATTATTCATTGGTAATACTATGATTTGTTCATCTTCTTCCTCAAAATTTGTCGATAATTACTAAAAACTAAAAATTGTCACAATTATTCATCGGTAGATATCTAAATTTATTCCTTCCATTCCTCTTCTTTTTAGAAAAAACTTTAAAGGGTCGAAGAGTTAGAATACAACCCAAATTTTAACATGTGAGGCTTTGTAAATAGTATTACGCCAATTTAATGAAAGAATCTTGTTGAGTTTTTTTTTAAAACAAAAAAAATTAGAAAGTCAATTGAATTGAAAGTAAATATAAAAAAGTAATTAAAATTAAATATAAGCCTTACATTTTTATTAGCATATTTAAATTATTACTTGGTTGTCATACAAAAAGTTATTTAAGACCATGAAAAAAGTTTAAATTTTATTTTTTTTCTTCACTAAAATAGAGTTTCACTTTTTTTTACATTATAAAATATAGGGTTAGATATGTTTTTGATTCCTTAAATTTTAGTGAAAATTGAAATTAGTTCCTCTTTGAAACTTTGACCCAATTTAGTCCCTCAACTTTTAGATACGATAGATTTAATCCTTTTAATCAATTTTTGTTAATTTTATTTGAAGTTTCAAACACATTTCATGATAGTATTTGACTAAATATTGAAGCGAAAATGTGTTAAACAATGTAAATAACTCAAATATTATCATGAAATGTGTTTGAAACGTCAAAAAAACTTATCGAAATTCGGTTAAAAGAATTAAATTCATACATTTTTAAAGTAGGGGGACTAAATTGGCTTAAAGTTTTGTTGGGAGACTAATTCCAATTTTCACCGAAAATTAAAGGACTAAAAACATATTTAACCCAAAAATATAGTATTAAGAAAATATCATTTTCGTAATTTTGATCCGAAAAAAAATGGATTTGATACTATTGTTGTATTAATTGTTTTCTGTTTGTTTGTCGTTTTAAAATTTTGGAAAATTCATAATACAACCGTGATAATCCCAAATTTTCATCATGAAATTTATGATGTATATGTGTGAGTTCGATGTCCAAATTTGTTTATAAGTAATGATATGCTTATCGGAGATAATAATGATATATATAATGCGGATGGAATGAAGATCTTAATGACATCATATGTACACTAGAAAAAAGAATTATAATTAAAAATTTGTTTGTAATATTTGTTGATAAATTTTATTGATAAATATAAAATACATGTTAGAAATTACCGACGATCAAAATTTATTGGTAAGCACTGCTGATAATAAAAAATCTATTTGTAAAATGTTCATCAGTATCTATGAAAAAAATTTGTCAATAATTATTATTGTCCAAATTCATCAATAATTATCCATCGACAAATATGTTGAGTTGTTCATCCTCTTCTTCCTCCTCAAGATTTATGATAATTACTAATGGCAAAAACTTGTTGATAATTATCCGTTAAAATATTGAGATTTGTTCTTCCTTCTCCACCTCCTTAAAACTCATCAATAATTATTGAGAATCAAAATTTTCTAGTAAATATCATGGTTTGTTCCTCCCTTCCTCTTTAAATAAGTGAATTGAATTTAAAATAAATATAAAAAAATAAGTAAAAATATAAAGATGAAATTTTAATTAAGTCTTATTTTTTTATTAGCGTAAAAAAGTTATTTAAGACCGTGAGAAAAGTTTAAATTTTATTTTTTTTCTTCACTTAAATAAAGTTTCACATTTTGTTACGTTATAAAAGATAGCATTACGAAAATATCGTTTTAAAGTAATGCATATTTCATTTCAAATGCAACAAATCATATATAAAATTTTTTGTTCAGTTTAATCAAAGTTTACAAATTAAATTAATAACAAAACATAATTCATACATGAATTACTTTAAAAATTTAATAAAATAATTAAAAATAATCGACTATAAATTAGTACATCACATTCACAGTATGAGAACATGTTTAACATGTCTATGATAATAACAATTTAATTTCCTGCAAATTTCCGTTGCTTATCTTAACATTTTGTGGGTATGTGATAAACAATAAAGAAGTTTTCCCTTATTGGGTTTTAGGAATAAAAGAAGGGTAGCGAAGTTAAAATTTTACAAGTAATAAAGAGATGGACACATTCTGTACTTTTTTTCGCATAACTGATCGGATTATTTGTTATTTTTTAAGAATTTCAATATTTATTATTGTTTTAGTTTTAGTTTTAGTAAATGAGTCATAAACAGATATGAAAAAAAAAATCTGCGAACATATGCGTGTGAAGATGCTAATCCTTTTTTTCGCATTTAATTTTGTTATTGATTTGTTAAATTATATTTAATTTATTATTTTTGTTGATGCCGCTTAAATTAATAATGATAGAGTATACATGTTGTCTCTATTCACACGACGTGACATTGTTCATCAATTGTGTTTTGTTCAAATAAGTCCTTGTTTTAGTTAAATTTGTTCAATTTATTCTCACCCTCTTTTTCATGATTCTTCACCACTATCACCACCATGTTAGGAACAAGACAATAAAGGAAAGAATAAAGGAGAAAAAAAAATAAACGACACGAAGAATTTAACGTGGTTTGGCTAGGAAGTATTTTTATTTTTTGTGTGTATCAAACTTTACAAAGGGTCTCTTATATAACAAAATAGAGAACCACATCTCATGATCCTAAGCGATGTGAGACTAAATCAAGCACCATAATACTAACAAATCTCCTAGTTGGAATTTGATTTACATTATCACCTACTGTAGTGCCTTCATCGTCAATTTTCTTGAAAGTCAATTGAGGCAATGTAAAGCCTCAACCTAATTGTTGTGACAATCTTAGTCAACATATCAGTTGGATTCTCTGCACTTAGAATCTTCAACAAAAATAAGTTTTCATCATTTATCAAGTATCTGATAAAATGATATTTCAATTCAATGTGCTTGCATCTAGAATGAATAATTGGATTTTTAACAAGACAAATAGCATTTTGACTGCCACTAAAAAATGGAGACTCATCTTGCTCTTTTTCTAATTCTTTTAGAAGATTCTTCAACCATATCATCTCCTTTGCTACTTCTGAGATAGCTACATACTCAACTTTAGTGGTTGAAAGAGAAACTCTTCCTTGAAATTTAGACTTCCAATGTATAGTTGTGATGCCCAATGTAAAAGTGTAACATGTTGTGTTTTTTCTACCATCCAAATCACCTCCCAAATCTGCATCAGAAAACCCTTGTAAAGTGAGATTACTTATTCTAAAAGATAAATGCATCTTTGAAGTACCCTTCAAATATCTCAATACCCATTTCACGCCCTCCCAATGCTCATTCCCGGGATTTGATAGAAACATACTCAACAATTCTATTGCATGTGCTATGTCAAGTCTGGTGCAAACCATAACATACATCAAGCTCCCTATTGCAGATGCATATGACACTTTAGACATGTGACTTTCTTCTTCCTTTATGAGAGAAGATTGCCTTTTTGAAAACTTTAAGTGAGTTCCCAAAGGTGTATTCCTAGTTTTAGCATTTCCAACATTAAACCTCCTAAGCAATTTTTCTATATATTTTTCTGGAGATAAGTTCATAATACCTTCAAATCTATCCATGGAGATTCTCATACAAAGAATTTGCTTGGTTAGACCAAGATCCTTCATTTAAAAATTTTCTGACAATTGTTTCTTCAACTTGTCAATTTTTGTCATAATAGCACCAACAATTAACATGTCGTCAATATACAAGGAAGGAATGATATAGTTGTCAACATATTTCTTCACGTAACAACAATGATCTTCTTCACATCTGTGAAATCCTGAGTGCCGCAACCGGGATCGTGATGGGACAACGAACAAAAAAGAAACAAGTTTAAAAAGAGATTTGGAGTCGCTACCATAGTTATTTCTGGAAAACTATGAAAAACCATAAAAATAAAGCAAGTCTGCGAAAAACCAGATTTTTGGATACGAGAGTTGATTACGCGTAGGGAAAATGTTAGCACCCTACCGTGCCCACCCTAAGGTCCTTAATTAAACATGCAAAGTTGATGTGGTTTTCAAAACATTAATTTTCTCCAAAAATAATGAGACAACTAATACTAAAAAGAAACAAAAATATATTTTTGATTTTCGGGTCCGACAAGGATTGACTTTGGTCTTACGTATTCTCATTTAGAGTGAGAAATCAGGGTGTAGTTCTTCAGAAAGACGTTTTGCTTGAAAATGTTAATATTTTTGTATTTTGAAAGTTTTATATTTTTTTTTGTATTTTTTGAATTACTTGAAAAAAGGTGTCACACAAAGCGAACGGCCGAACAAACACCAAAAATTGAAAGAGAAAACCATCTTCGATATTTTTGGAAATTAGAGTCACACGATGCGGGTGACCGAACAGATACAATAAAGTGAAAGAAAACATTTTTTTAATTTTTTAAGATTTTTTTTCTATTTTTGTAATTTTTATAATTTTCAAATTTTTTTTAGAAAAAAATTAAAAAGGGGAGATTTAACTAAGAATAAAAGTGAAAAAAACAAAAGTATAAGGGTGCATGCGTAATGTGTGAGGTTCATGAAGTAAATGAGGTGTTTATAGTAAAAGTGGGGGTGCAGCTGGTAAAGTATAAAATAAGCCCGAACAAAGCACAAATGAGTGGTGGGGTCAGTAAACCTGGTGGTGCAAGAAGTATTTACTGAAGGTGTGTGTAGTGGAACATGGGCTGTGTACAATAACAACAAACAAGTCCAAAACAAAAATGGGGTGCGATGCTAACAAATATCAGGGGTGCATAGAAAAATGCACAATAGACCAACACAAATAATGGAGGTGTAGAGATTGAAAATGGCGGGTGCATGAAGGAGACAAACCCAATACAAAAAGGGTGAGAATATTAAAAGTGGTGATGCAGGAAGTTAATGGGACCAGATTTAAACCCAACTCCAAAATAACTCTCATAACATGAAAACGCTAAAGAGGGTTTCTTCCTAATCTATGTTGACGACCCACGACACCAACCCTCACCTACCCATGGTTGGCCAGGGCCAAAGTTGACGACGTCGATCACCGTCGAAGGTCGCAACGCTCCCATCGTCGTTTCTCATTCTTTCTTCCTCGCGTGCATGCTTCTTCAATCGCATCTTGCCCTCCAAACACGAGCCACTCCCTCCAACCCCAAGGTGACGACATCGCAAGCTTCTCGGTCCATCAGAGCCATCGGCGACGGCGCCAAACGCTACCAGAAGCGTCGCTGACTTCCGCGACACTCCAAACGTACCATTTTCTTCTCGCGCGAGCCACACCAGGTCTGGAATCTGCACCGCTGACCGCACACCCAACTGTGATCGAGGCCACCATCACTCAGCCCATTCGAACTCCGACATACTTTACTAGCTGCACCTTCCACTCTTATATAATGAAAAGGACGAAATTAAACATAATTTAGCAAATTAGGGACCAAATTGGATGCGCAAAAAAAAGAAGAACCAAATTGAACAAACTGAACCAAAATAGGACCAACATAGTATTTGAACCATCTTGTAATGGTTAGTGTATTTAATTATTTATTTGTTGATAGACAATTACATGTAGAGTACAGATTTATTATTTGAGTTTTTGGTGTTTTATCCATGATATATGATATTATTTTAAATTGTTTTAAAATTATAAAATTATTATTTTTAAACTAACTCTAACATTGGTATAGAAATTGTTGATATATGGATATTTAAAACAAAATTTAAATGAAGTTTAATATAAAGTACAAATTTAAATAAATTTAATATTGTTAAAAATATTTAGTAAAATTATTAATTTTAATATAAATATCATTATAACATTTATATGAGAGTTAATTTTGGTTTTAATTTAGAGAGATGTGAAATTATTTCACTTTAAAATAAGATTGAGACCGACAAATAAAAGGACTAAATTGAGATTTTTTTACATGACATGTGTCCCAACAAAGAGCCAAGTAACATTGCCACTACAACGTAACATAGCCTCTATCGTATGACAATACTCCTCATTTGACATGTGGCAAAATTTTATTTTAAAAAGTAAAAAAAAAATATAAAAAAAAGATCACAAAGCTGACACATGCATCAATTAATATGTACTTTTGTAACATTCGATGTGTATTAACTATCCTTAACTATTGTCATTAGAGTACCCGTGAGCAAGACCTAAGTAAAAATAATACTTAGACCCAAGTAAAAATAGTACTCAGACCCAAAGAAATAGTTCTGCCTCTTGCCATATGTGTCCTTGTTTTATTTATATTATGATAAGCCACTTACATTTTCCCCCCCTCTCCCTAAAGGATCCGAAGATATTTACAGTAAACATCCATCCACTTAAGTTCATACTCATTTAAGTTTGTATCCCGTCTAAATCCACATTTGAAAAGAAAAAATATTCTCGGATCAATAAATTTGTGAGTATATTTATTGAAAGATTTACGTAAAGTCATTTGACTTTATATGTTATATATATA
>Ga0209589_1007896_pt1 | contig 16854 bp, 10 predicted proteins | sample CowpeawhiteBW_FD_187525 | JGI IMG/M metagenome (GOLD analysis project Ga0209589, IMG submission 187525) | Root nodule microbial communities of legume samples collected from California USA - Cow pea white BW (SPAdes) (version 2) | ecosystem: Host-associated > Plants > Roots > Nodule | place: USA...
TATATTAAAAAAGAAAATTAGTATTATTAGAAATAACAATACATCTAAATTATGTGTTGAGAATCCAAGTGAGTCTAAGTTTCATATTGTGTAGAAATGAGAAAGTAGAGCACTATATAAGGATAAAGAGATGTAAATTCGTTGCCTAAAGGTATGAAGTTGAGAGTAAGGTTATTGTCTTATGTGGTTAAGCTCAAGTTTCATTAGTGTTGTGACTCCTAGTAAACCTTCCTCCTCTAAAGATCTAACAGTGTTATCAGAGCCAATGATTAATCTCAGTGGTAAGCTCATACGAGTATAGTATAATAGTATAGTCCCTCTATCAAAAGTACAATATAAACTTGTAAATTCATTGTCTTAGAGTGTGTTTGGATGGGGTAATTTAATGAGTCAATTCATTTTTTTAAAGAATTTAAATTTCTTTGTGGTAAAATGTGTTGTTTGGACAAAAAAATTAAAAGGTATTTGAAATGCAGGTATTTTTTTAAAGAATTTTAATTAACTAAAAGAGTAGTAATTGAAATGCCCTCAAAATAGTTAGAATTTCAAATTCTTCACCTCACACTTTGTACACTCTGCTCACGGGAATATTCTGGTGTGCCTCGTCACTGTTCCTCTCTCACTATTCTGGTGTGCCCCATCACTGTTCCTCTCTCACTGGCTTTGCTCCGTCATTGTTCCTCTCTCAGGCTCAACCCATTCTACTCCTCTGCAGGTACACTGGATTCTTCCTCTTCCACCACATTTTTATTTCCTTCACACCATCACAACTTGTTCTTTCCCTTTTCTTCTCTATTTTTTGTTTTATTTTCATTGTTCTTCCTTTTTTGGTTGTTGCATTTGGGATTTAGGTTTCAATGTTAGTTTAAAATTTTGTGTTTATCATTTTTTTCCCATTTGCCTACTACATATTTGATGAAATGTTCAAGTCACAATGTTAGTTTTCTTTTTTCACATATCTCAGTTTAATAGGTTAGCTAATTTTTTCTAGTGTTAAACTTAAGCAAGCAACATCTGCTCTGTTATGTCTTTGTTCATTCCTTGGCCTTTAATCGTAGGAGGATTTAGGAAGCATCCCAGACAACCTCTGCTTTGTTACAAAGCAGGTTTAACCACAAACTTGATTAACACAAACTATTAAACATATAATCAGTCTACCCGCTTCTATTAAAATAAGACAGTGTTGTAGTAGAGAGTTCAATATACCAATTAAAAATTAAGTTGAATAACTCAACCCAGAATATGGTTGTTCAGTCCATCTACTGTATTTTAGTTCTCATTGGACCTAATCAATACTTTGAGGAAATGTAAAAGCGATAGGATGGAACAACCCACTTGATGGCATATTCACTCAAATTATTTGGTATGATATTTTTTATGGAGGTTTTCTCGGATTAATTAGCATAGTGAACAAGTATGAATTTAATCCTATATCTAGTGTCCTTCTCCTTTACATTATAAGGAAACAGACGCCAGATTTTGTTGTTTAATTAGATAATACTATCATGGCTCCTTTACATAATACTATATGTAATCATAAACGGATGATAATAGATAGATACAAAATTCACATAACACACACAACTTTTAGATACTATATTCAATATGGATTTTGTTGTTTAATTAGTATTTCTTAACATGTTCCCATCTACATTAATTCAACCCAGCTTCTAGATTATGATTGACTGAATTTTGCTATTGTCACGTGGTTAATCTGATGAGTCGGGTTCCACAAGTACATACTTAACTAATTGTTGTTTCCTTTTACTCTTTCAGTGCCAACATATTGTTAAGAAATGGATACTAGTATAAATGATGGTGCAATTATTTCAAGGAAACGTAAAAGAGAGGAATTTAAGAAAATCATTATGATTGTTGCTGCTTATGTTGTTTATATGTTTATGAGTGTAGCAGTATGGTATCACAATAATTACTTAGATAAGGAACCTGCTCGTAATTGGGAATTGGAACGACGTAATTTCATTAATCGTCTTTATAGAGGGACAGAAAAGATTGTATTGAACAACTAAGAGTTAGTAAAAGTGCGTTTCTCAAACTTTGTAAAATTTTAAAAGAGAGAGGTGGATTGGTAAGAACAAAAAATATTCCAATAACTGAGGCAGTGGCGATGTTTTTACATATCCTGGCTCACAATCTTAAGTACAGGGTGATACAATTTAGTTACTATAGATCAAAAGAAACAATAAGTAGACAATTTAATAATGTCTTAAGAGCGATAATGAAAGTGAGCAAGGATTATTTGAAGTTTCATACTTATAACCTGGAAGGTCTTGATGCAAGTAGATGGAGATGGTTTGAGGTATGTTTATTGATAATTATACTAGATTAATTAACTTTACACATTTGTATAGACATTACATATTAATAAATGTATGTTGCTTGTAGAAATGTGTTGGAGCACTTGATGGAACTCATATTCCGATAACAGTTTCTCCAGAAGATAGGCCTAAATATCGTAATAGAAAGGGTGATGTCTCTACAAATGTGTTGGCAGTTTGTGGTCCAGATTTAAGGTTTATTTATGTGTTACCTGGGTGGGAAGGTTCTGCAGGAGATTCTCGAGTATTACGAGATGCTTTACATCGTCAAAATAAACTTAAAATCCCAACTGGTAATATCTTTTAAAAATAATATTTAATTTAATTTTAATTGAAGCCTATGATTTTTACTTTAAATTGTTGTAGGTAAGTACTCTCTTGTGGATGCGGGATATACTAATGGTCCTGGATTTTTAGCACCATATCGTGGGACTAGATATCATCTCAATGAGTGGATTGGGAACACCCCTCAAACTTACAAGGAGTTGTTTAATCTTCGTCATGCAAGTGCATGAAATACAATAGAAAGGTCATTTGGGATATTGAAAAAGCAATGGAGCATATTAAGAACTCCTTCATTTTTTGATATAAAGACACAAATAATGATTATTAATGCTTGTTTTGTGTTACACAACTTCATCAGAAATGAGGGACTAACTAATAAAGTTTTAGAAGTTCAAGACCTAGAGCTTTTAGCTAATGTAGATGAAGAGTTAACCCTATCAAGGGAAATAGTTCAAAATAATATCACAGATGAAGTTACAACTATTCAAGTCACCGAAGAAAGGACAAGATTTTGAGACACATTAGCAATGAATATGTTTGCTAGTTATCAAAGATGAAGTCACCTTTTATGTCATTAATTGACTTATTTCATTATGTGATTATTTCATTAGGTTCTCTTGTGGCTTATTTCACTAGGTGATTACTATAAACACGATTTCTTTATCTGAGATTGAGACTGGAGTTTTTGAGAAGAATTTGTTAATTTCAGGATATGATTCTTGCTTTGAATTACATAGATGTTATGCTAATATGATCTTTTGATTATAATAATTGTCGTGGTTTATGTTGTGTGTTCAACATATCTATTTTCATTTATGTGTGACTTCTTTTCCACACACTCGGTACCCCCAATAATTTTAGGTTTTGAATCATATACAATGTGCATTTGAAATACTAAGATATTCTTTTTATCAGTATTAAAATAGCAGATACCGTATGCCTCTGTTATTATATTTGATTCAGAAATGGCATGTACAATCTCTGCTGTGTTTGAAGGAATTTTCCTAGTTCTAGAATGGGGGTTTGGATGAGGCAATTCAAGAGAGTAATTCATTTATTTGGAGAATTTGAAATTCTTTGTAATGAAATGCTTTGTTTGGATAGAGAAATTAAAAAGTATTTAAAACGCATGCATTTTTTTTTTTGAAGTATTTCAATTAGCTAAATTAGAAGAAATTTAAATACCTTAAAAAAAGGTGGAATTTGAAATTCTTCTCACTAAACCTCAAATGGACCCAACAAACCCGACAACCATGACAGGTTAGGCCTACCAGACGATCCAGACAAATCAGACCAACCTGACGACACAAACGAGTCGAGCATGCCCAATGGCCCAGATGGATCGGGCGGGATAGGTCGGTCAAGCCCGACAACCCACACCGCCTGGTGGGCTTGACGATCAAGATGTGTCGATCAGGCTGACCCGACGACATCAACGGATCGGGCGGACCCGATGACCCAAATGGGATTGATGACCTAGACGAGTTGGGTGAGCTCGAAGATAGAGACAGGCCGAACTGACCTAACAACCAAGACGGGTCAGCGGATCCGGCTGAGTCGTCACGTCGGCCTGACCCATTTGGGTCGTTGAGCCCGTTTCCAAATTTATCATGAACTTAAAACATAATTAAACCTAAAATAAATATTGTTAAAATAAAATTTTATCTCACAAAAAATTCAATTATTTTATCCAAACAAAAAATTGAAATGTAAGGTATTTTAATTTTTTTATCCAAATATGTTATTTAAAAAATAAAGGAAATTTAACTGCAAATAATTCAAATACATTGTATTTTAATTTCTCAACATTGTTAAACTATGACAGAAAAAAAAAAAAAAAAGACTTGTCTCTTCTAAGTTTAGTTTCGGAATGTTCTTTTCCGGAATAAAATTATGCATAAATAAGTTTAGTATTTCGGCAGAAACTGGGAATCTTCTCAATCTTGTGAGTTTAGCATAAATAATCGCAATAGATTTTTGTTCTCATTTAAAGAAATACATGTCATAGAATATATATAATAATAATAATGTTAATTGATTAATAAAATAAAATAAATAACATAAAAATTGATTTATGAGAGAAACTTCTCCTTTATCACTCAAAAACTTTTTATTTCGATTTAACATTAATCTTCACTATTCTTTTTTTTTTTCTTACAATTGAAAATTTTACTTTTATTAGAATCACTTTACTTTTATAATTATTGATCTCAAGGAATTTTTTCCCTCTTCTTGTGAATTTTTGTGGGGAAAGTAAGTCCAATGTGATGTTGTGACGTGAGAGAAAGAAAAAGTTTGAAAAAACAGGTGACAATGACAATGAATAAAAGTACAAAGAGATAAGCTTTCCGGATTTTGGAATCTAAGAAGATAAAGTGGTTTACAACTATTCTCGAAACGTTTGAAAAATGGAATACGAAAAAAATTCAGGACTACAAAATAAAATAAAGGTCAAATTACTCTTTAAATTTTTTTATTTGTCAAGTAATATTAATTTAGTTTTTAAATTTTTTGTTGTCTTAATTTATTTTTTATTTTTTTAAAAATGATTTAATTTAATCCTTATCGTTAGTTTGACCAGACGACGTTAAAGTCAATGTCACGTGTCAATTTCTGATTTTTTTGAATTATTTATTTACTTTTTAAATTTTTTAAACGTATCATTTCACAATTATGTCACGTGTCAAAATGACTCAATTTGGTCTCTATATTTGTTTTTAGTTTCAATTTAAACCCAATTTTTGTAAAAATAAAGTAATATTGTTCATCTTTAAATTGACACTCAATTTACTTTTTTATAAATCTTATGATGATATTCTTACTAAAATTAACGTTTTTATTGAATATTTCTATAAGTATTTTAAATTAACTTTAAATTTTATAGAAAACATTATACTTTGGTTTTGTTTTGAACTTGAAATTTAGTTCCTAAACTTATGTGTGACAAGTTATTTGATTTTTAATCTTCACTAAGTTTGTATAATATGATACACTTATATATGATGATTTGATTTTTAACCTTTATATATGATGACAAAATTGTTAATTTTTGAAATTAAGTTTGGGATTTAATTTTTTTTAATAATAAAACTAAAACAAAACACTTGTTTAAAAATATTTCTACAAATATTTAATAAAAATGTCAATTTTATTAAAAATATTATCATAAGATTTATAAAAAAAATTAAATTGAGTGTCAATTTAAAGAGGGACAATATTGCTTCATTTTTACAAAAATTGGGACTAAATTAAAACTAAAAACAAATATAGGGAAAAATTAAGTCAATTTGACACATGACACAATTGTGAAGTGACTGACACCTGTAAAAAATTAAAAAATTAAAAAAAATTAAAAAAATTAAAAAAAAAAGAAATTGACACATTGCGTTGACTTTAACACCGTCTAGTCAAAATTAATAACAATGACCAAATTAAATCATTTTTAAAAAAATGAGAATCAAATTGAGACAACGAAAAACTTGAGGACCAAACTAATATTACTTGACAAATAGAGGGATAAAAGAGTAATTTAAACTAAAATAAATGCTAAGAGGTAATATAAATTCTAAGAGGTATCTGTTAATTATTAAGTACAAGAAAAAAAAAACCATTAAGGAATAATTTATTTAATTTAAAATATGTGCTTTTGAAGATGAGTATGATTTAGAAAACAAAGATCAATTGTAGATAGAGTTTACTTATCAGAATTCGTAAGTATTTTCTACAAAATTTGTTGTGAAAAGTGTTTTATACAAAATATTTTGCAAAAAAATTGGTAGCAATTTCCTGCAAATTTTTTTTCATAACAAAATTTACAAGTATTTCCTATAAAAAAAATTCAAAACAAAATTGACAAGAAATATGAGTTTTTTTAGTAACGAAATAAACAAATTAGATAAATAAATGGTAAGAATTTTTTTTAATATATAAGTAAGTTTTTTAAAATTAATTAAACACAAAAAAGAAACCTAAATTTTGCTAATTTTTTCACCTAAATTTTGCTTATTAAAATAAGTCTAAAGATAATTATTTCTAAAGTAGGCAATTAGATAATCATGTCACAAATAGAAATCTACTTATTTTTTTTTTTAAATTTAGAATACAAATAAATTGGTACATTATTAATATATTTTCGTCAGTTAGTAATAAATAAAAATAATGTTTCGAATATGAGATCAACCTTTTCAAATGATATTATTAATCGAAGAAAAAAGTTAATTTATGAAGATTTTAAAGTGTATATCTTTGACTCATTCCTTTCCATTTCCAAGAATCATATCCTTATATTCGTGTTGCATACAATATTAATACTTATCTTAACATATTTACTAACATATTTACATGTGTTAATTCCCACTTAAATCACTCAATCTTCCACAATATTTTTCATTTCCGTATAGAATTATTCCATACACCCATTTTTGATATTGTCGCTTGTTTCATAATGGAATTATTGTATAACCTGGGAAAATTTTCAGCAAGTGAAAATTAACTTTCCAAAATTTGACTTCTGTTCCATTTTCTATATTTCATGTAATATTTTTATCAAACCATTTGTTGTCAACTCCAATACCACATACTTTCTTCATATCATTACATCATATTGATTAATTGTATTGTTTTTTATGTTATCTAACTCTCTCCAATCCCCATATTTAGATTCTAGTATGTTTATTCACGAATCACAATCTTTTATTCTTAATGCGTATCTCTTTTTTCATTTTGCTAAAAGTGTCACATTAAAACTTTTTACATCCTTAATATTTATCACGATTAATCTTCTACAATTTGTAGATGACACATTGTTCGTATTTGGAGCAAACACCCAAAATATTTTAGTTATTAAAAGTGTATTTAGGTGTTTTTAGATGGTTCTAGGAATAAAAGTTAATTTTCATAAAAGCAAAATTAAAGTGTTAGGTGTGATGAGAGTTTGCTTTTGGTGTAAGCTTAACTTAAATATTATTCATTTATTTATCACATAGATGTTGTAAAATATGAAATTTAAGTTTCTAGGAAAAAAATAAAAACTATATTTAGGTTAAGAAATGAGTATTGATATGCAAAATAATAATTACATAAAAACATCTAAAATTTGGCACCCAATTTTGACAATATTAATGGACATTTTTTTTTAGATGCATGCAAGTATTAAGATGACGAGAATCAAATTCAAATAATATTTTATATTTCATCTAATATAAATTATTCAAATTAAAACAAAAATTAAAAGTTCTTCGTTAGTTCTGTCTTCTTCCTTTTGATATATTGATAAAAACATTAGCTTTATAATATATATATATATATATATATATATATATATATATATATATATATATATATATATATATATATATTACCATTATGACTTTACCTTTAAGAAATTATATTTATAGCTTAATTAAGTTCCATTAAATTTAAATCACACAATAAAATCCTCTTTATTTTGGCAAGTACCTAGGAATGGAAATAACAAAGTCGACCAACTCAAATTTGTTTTGGTCTAACTTTTCAAGATTCTACGCTAAGATCTACCAATGAAAAACAAGTTCCAAAGTCAACTTCTCCAACGACGTATGCTAGGCAGACAACCTACCAAAAAAACACACACACACACACACACACACACATATATATATATATATATATATATATATATATATATATATATATATATATATATATATATATATATATATATTATCTACTTAAATATTAGCTTTTTATTAGTATTAGAAAAATTAAAAGTGAAAAATAAGCTAACAATGGCAACAAAAGATATATTTTTATTTTATAAAATATTAAAAACTCAAAAGAATTTACACAAAAGAAACATTAAACATAGATTTATAATATAAATTTTATTTTATTTTAAGGGAAGTGACCCGTCTGAACTTTTCCATAATCCATTAGGTTAACGGTTAAGGTGAGCTGAAAATCTACATCTTGAGTAATGGTTCGAAGTGATTATCAATTAGGTCTAATTTGCATTATTTTCATCTCAATTGATAGTGTAATTTATGTGAGTGATCTTTTTTCAAGAGTAAAAATAAAGAAAGCAACTTGTTAAAACAAACACGGAGAGAACATTTTATTATAATACAGATACATGGTACATTATTTCATGGTTCTAGATAGCTATAAGAGTTTCATAGAACTCACATGCCATGAACCTTATTTTATAGTACAACAAGCATGGATAAAGAACATAGTTAACACAAGGTGACGACTTTAAATAAATAAGTTCTTTGGGAATGCCCAATTTGTTTGATATTTGTCCGAACGAACCCCAAGAATTTCAAGAAGTGGTCTTCCTCCATTTCCCATAAATTTTCCTTTTTTACGATGTCGTACAAAATATCAGCAAGCCTTAAAAAATATAAAATTATTAAAATATAAACTTTTAATTTAACTTAACCTTACCAAACTGATTTATAAGATGAGATTTATATTTACATATATATTCTGTAAACTGATCATATGTCTAGTCAATATTAAATTTACAAAACAGTCATTTACACCAAAATCATTACAAGATAATCTCTTATTAGTGGCTAATTTTAGGGATAAAAAATTAGTCACTATAGTGATAAATTTAGCTACTAATTTATAAACTAAAAATTATCGATAACTAAATAGTTTCTAAATTGGTCACTACAGTGAATTGTTCTCTAAATTAGTCACTAACATTAATTAGCTACCAAGGTTTTAACTACCAAAATAATTGATTTCTAAATTTGTCCCATTAGGGATCAATTTAGTTACAAATTTAGAAACTAATTTTTTTGTTAACTAAAACTTTGATAGCTAATGTTAGTGAACAATTTAGAGACTACTTCACTATAATTTTTAGTTTACAAATTGATATCTAAATCAGTGACTAATTATTTTTTATCACTAAATTTAGATTTTAGCCATTAAAATTCATGTATCAACAAAGAAATGGAGGTAAAATTAATAATTAAATTAAAAAGGTCATTTGTGTTCATTTTTTTTTCACCTGTCAAGAGCCTCAGCATTTGTTCCCACGCCTTCTTCTAAGTTGAAAGTAGTCAAATTCATCTTCACAACTTTTTCTTGTAACAGTTGTTCTCCAGTCTTCTCAAGGCCTTCCAAGTTTTCTTTTGTAACATTAACTGAGTTGGAGAAATCATGATTCAAGTCGTGTTCCTGCCATTCATTACATCATTCATCAATATATAATCCCAAATACAAATAATTTAAGCATAAAGATAATATCTTATCTTAATAATAAGAAAAGAAAAAGAAAATATATACATCAATTCGAAGATAGGTACTCTGAGGAGGTTGAAAGCCTGAAAAGAGTGAAGCAAGGTAATATTCAGTTATGGCTGAAGAAGCACGACCAAGCATATCGATTGCAACACCAGCCCATATTTCTGGTGTCCAAAACGCAGCCAAGCGAGCATCAAAAAGAAAATTCTCCACATATTTTTCTGTTCCTGTTCCCAAAGACAGCACCAAGATTTTCGGATATTCACTGTGTTGTAGCACTTCACTTATTGTTGCTTGTGTCTGATCAAATTAAACATTGTAAAATATCATAATTACCATATATATTCTTTATGATATTTGTAATCAATAATGAAATCAATTTACCGGATTCCCAGCGGCTACACCACCATCAATCATATTGAACTCAACACCATCGTTCACAAAATAGTAAGGTGGTAGCTGAGTGGGTGCAGCTGAAGTCGATATGCATATATCCGACAACAACGCATTTAAGTACGGAGCATCCTCAAGCTGCATCACCCAAACATTATATTAATTCCTGTTTCCATTTTAACCTACGAAGAAACTAATATATGCATATGCTATATGCTGCTAACCTTATAGTTTGAGAATATAACTGGCTTTTGTTTCTTGAGGTCGAAAGATGGGATTACAACATTGGTGAGTGTTTGACTAAGTCGTGTATCCTTCAACAGTTCACGAGTTATGTTATGTAAATACTCCCCATCGAATTGAGGACCGATTCCAGGTCTGCATGTTGGTTGTTTCATCAAGAGAAACACCAAACGAAAGCGTGGTATATTATTAGTTGCTGTTAATGATGTTCTGAGAATATTATATATTAATGTTACTATTTTATATACCTAGATTCATTGAATATATGAGGGCCTTCTTGTCTGTAGAAGTCTACAATTTGTGCAGGAGAGAAAGCAGCACGAGTAGGATCATCAGGGCTTGGGGTGGCTAACATGGCTGTTATGAGTCCACCGGTGCTGGTTCCTCCTATCGCATCAAAGTAATGTGCTAAATCTGCATTTGGATCCTTAGCCTGCAACTCAACAAAATTCAAGTTAACCTCATAAACATTCACTCATTCAAGCCATTTCAATACATGCATAGTATTAAGAATAAGAATGAACCTTAAGAGCCTTGTCTAAGTATTCAAGAACTTTTGCTGGAATCATGCCCCTGATACCACCTCCATCAATGCTCAGAATAGTTATAGTGTTTTCATTGTTTGATGGAGAAAGCTTTTGGGCACTGAATCCAGCAATCAGTTGAGCAGAAAAGAGCAAAATAAGCAAAAGCAAATGAGCCATAGATAGCTTCACAAGGTAGTATATATAGAATTGGTAGAGAAAGTTGTGTGTGTTTGTGCAGAAATGTTGAGGGTATTTATAGACATTTTTGGAGGATACATGTGCATATACAGAAAACGTTTGCCACAGATTAGTATACGCGTGATAATAGGTGGTGCAACCCTCCTGGTCCAGCTTCTGGAAGATGATATTTTGAGATCGGGGACCTTAAAGCTTATGTTTTGCTATCAAAACTGAGTGTAAAGAAATTAATAACACTAGATGGAATTTTTTATGAGATGTTTTTGATTCCTAAAAAACTGTGTTTGATTTTTAAACTTTTATTTTTATTATTTATGAAATTAATATAAAATATTTTGCTTAATTTATGAAAGTAATATAAAATACGGGACAATTTTCGACCTTGATGCAAGATACATTTCCTAACATGCATTGGAAATTTGATGCTCAAAGCAATCTATGACTTCTAAGGTACCATAATGTACCTAATAGGCACTATAACTCTTACTTTCACCATCCTTACCACATCTACCCATATGACCCCTTTAAACACCTTGTCACTGAACTAATTTATCTTGGGGAAATGAAATTGAAACTCGACTAGAAAAATATGTTGGTATGTATCTAGATGCAAGTAGGTGTGTATTTATGTATAATTATGGTTATGAATTATTATAAAACTTATATATGGAAATAAAGATGCGTAAAATATTATAGTTATGATATATTGTTTATCCAATTAGTATATAGTTTTATTTGTTTAGTGGGATGTTATGATTGATTTTCATGTTTATGTGTTTTAAATTTTGTTCAATATTTTATACGTATGTCACCAAGATTTCTTATATAAGAGATCTATGCCACTTGCCATCACCTTCTTCACCTTTCTTCACCTCCTACTACCTCTCATCACCTTCCAAATGTAACGTTAGTCACTTTAAATCCTAAACTAGAAAAGCCCTCAATGAATTGATTTCAATAACTTTATTTACAGTGGGAGGTGGTTAGAAGTGAAGGAAGGTGGTGCAAGGTGGAAGAAGGTAGAGGAAAAAAAAAACGAGAAGGATTCAAGTTAAAAGATCCATATTTTGATATGTGACACTTTTCAAACGAAAATAACATTAGATTAAGTCCTTTTTAAAAATAAAATAGAAACTCAATAGAACAAAAATAGAATATTAAAACTCAATTGAGACTTTAATAAAAAAATTATATGTTCCTACCACTTCCAATACATCGTTAAGTCGAGGCCTAAGACAATTTTAATTTTCCTTTCTTCTTCCACCCTTTGAGACACTTGTTAAGGACAAAACTGTGATGGAATACACATTTCAGAGTAGACAATACCTTAGATGCATGGTGATTGATAACAATTTTATCGTCAAACTTAGGATTAGAACATTTACACTTATCGTGGGACCGATAACGAGGTTTTAACCTGAACCATCAGTCCCTTTAAGCCTTCTAATAAGAATGATTCGTCATTCCCCTTAAGCCCTCTAATGACGATCATCCATCATCCCCCTTAGACCTCAACTGAGAGGCTTATGTTTCTACCGCATCCAACTGTCATTCATTGGTTAGTTATCAATATTATTTAATTTATACACTAGTGTAGATTTGGGCTTTTACAACAGGCTTTATGCCTCGATTCCCTCCAAAACGGTGCATATCGAAATGCGATGACATTTTTGAAATTTTTGTAAACTTTTATGCCTCAGTTATCGAGGGAACCGGGGCATATAATGTTATATGTCCTGGTTTGCGACAACCTGAGGCCTAATGGCCCTTGAAATTTTAAAATTCCCGCACATTTAAATTTTTTTAAAGTAGAAGGGGACTTTATGCCCTGTTTGTTTGCAGACCTGAGACCTAATGCCTCTTGAAAATTTTAAAATTTCTGCACATTTAAATTTTTTTAAAGACATTTCTACAAAAAGGGGTTTTATGCCTCAGTTGTTTGCATACCTGAGGCAAAAAGTCTTTTATGCCTCAGACAATTTATAACGGAGGCAGAATGGTTATTTTAGGGCACAAATTGGGACAAATCTTCTTCTTCCTCGCGTTTCAACATTTCAAACTTCCTCTACGAGCCTCTGCGACCTTCGTTGCCCACCACTCCGTTGCACCGCTACTATTGTTCTGGGACGAGGGAGGCTGCTGCTACTCTTGGTTTTGGTTTTGGTTCTGGTTCGTGAGATCGAGGCATGGCTGTGTTGGCCGACGTCACAATGGTGGTGGTTCGTTGTTGCAACCTAGTTTTGTTTTCACAGTAACAATGATGGACTTCGTGTTGGGCTACAAATCTAGTTTTCTGGTGGCCTACATTTCATAGTGGCACGCTTGTTGCGTAGTGTTGGTGTTTTGGAGGTGCTTGCGATGATCTGCAGTGGTTTGCAGTGGTCTCGTATATGTCACTAGTGGAGTTGCGTTGGTTCCGTTCACATTTGGTTGTTTACCCATGGTGGTTGTCGCTACTGTTATGGTGGTGATGGCAACGTTCAAATGCAGCTCCTGATTTGTTTGCTTGTTTGCAGCCACACGTTTCTGCCTCGGTTGCAACTAGACCCGGAGCAGAAAGATCATTTCTAGATGTGAATTATGCCTCAGTTAGGAACTAAGGCATAAAGGTAACTCTTTTTTTGCTCGTTAATATATGTCCCGATTCTTAAACCGAGACCAAATAACCAAAATAACCAGGACATATACCCTTTCCTGCACGGGTGATAAATTGGTATCTAATTAATCATTATAGTGACTAATTATAATCCAAAAACGTATTTAGTTTAATCTATCTAAAGTTTAATTCGAAGCTTTAAAATAATTATTATTTAAATTAAAAATTAAAAAGGTTATACTTTACTAGACTATTAACGATTAGTTATTAGTGATTGTTTCGTTATTAGTGATTGTTTCAGTTGCCTAAAAATTATAATAGAGTAAAAATTATATTGACTCTATTTTAAAATAAAATATATTAGCAAATTTATTGCTTAAATTGATCCTAATTTAATATAATTTGTATATTTATTAAATTTAATTTAAATTAACATTATTTTTATTTTTTAAAATTTATTTATTGAAATTAAAATCAATTTAAGTGATCAAGTTAAATTTATATTTTAATATTTCTTAAAATTTGTAATTCTTTATATTTTTATATTTCTATTTTTTATATTTAGTTTACACAAATTTAATTTATTTTTAATATTTATTAAAATTAATAATTTTATTTTTAAATATTTATATTTATTTATACACAGACTTAATCAGTCCAGGTCTAACTTATTGGAGTTAGAATCTTATTTTTTAACATTTATTACATATTAATGTGTGTGCATTGAATTGACACATGTTTTAATCCACATTCGTAAATTTAAATATATAATTTTAGTACTATTTCTGTCAATGAATACACACATGTTTTTCTTCATACTTTTTCTATATAAATGAATCAGCATCACATCCTTCTTCTACCTTATCCACATTTCTACCTTATACATACATGTTGCCGACTAAAAAAACAAACATTTCAATATTCTTTCCACCATTATCACTTAATAACATTGGCAACAAAGAAAAAGACCCCTTCATTGTATACCTTTTCAATTATTCATTTTCTTCAATTTATATTATTTTACATTTTTGTTTACTTTTTCGTTTTTCTTATCCTGAATATCATAATGTGATTGCGAGTCTATTTATTTTGAAGTCTTAAAAATATTATCATCATGAACATCGACCACACATAAATTTAAATAATATTAAATATAAATAATGTAAGTGAGTAAATTTATGTTCAACCTGATTAACCAATAGATTAAGTGAATTGGATTCAATTTATTTATTTTTTAATTTTTTTTTTAAATTGAATTTTTCACAACTTAATCTAACTCAAATATGTGGTGATGCAGATTACTTTACGAATTGAAATATATTTTGAAATTTTTATAAATAAAAGCCAATTATTTAAGTACAGTGCAGAGCAGACCAACGGCGGCGAAAGTACCTTAATGATGAATATGGAGGACCACACCGTCTCTTAGTCGTATATCATGCACACCACAAATGTTTGTCTAGTTTTGCTTGAAACAGAAATAATTTCAAGACAAAAAGACCAGTTTTGCTTGCTGGAAATTTAAAATTAAAATTTAAGTCTATTGATCAACAACAAACTTAAAATTTAAATCTCTTTTAAAACAAACTTAAAAGGCTAAATATAAATATAACAGACTTAACAAAGTTTGCTTATTTGTGGTAATGATCACTATGTCACATTTTAGGTTTTTTTCTTTTTTTATTTCAAGATCCAGTTGAACTCAAATTTATAAAAATAGATCTGTTTATTTATTTATTTATTTTTACAAAATAATGTCAAGTTTTCAAGGTAGAAGACGACTTGCTGATTTTTTTATTATTCAAAAAGTAGAATCGTCCTCGTATAGAACGGTTTGTTCATGTCAAAAGTGAGGTTGTTTTCAAATTTTTTTTACGTAATTAATTAATTTTTATTATTTTTAAATTTTAGTTGATTGAAAGAATAAATAGTAAAAATAAAAATTGACTTGAACATGAAAGACATCATATCCAATTTTCTAGTGTATTTTGATTATGTAATTTTTTTATTATCTAATGTATTTTATTATGTTAATTTATTGTACTAATAACCAAAAATTACAAAAATAATAAATATAATTTCTACGGAGAACAAAATTTGTAAAAAAAAAATATAAAACTGCAATGTTAAAAGAAAAAAAACTAAAGTTAAGAGGACGACTTCATTTTTGACATGAATTGAAATTGTCTTGCATGAGGACGACTTTGCTTTTTGAGAAAAAAAAAAAGAAACCAGTACGGTAAATGATGACTTCACCTGAAATGTTGTCCTCTACCTTGAAGACTTGACTCTATTTTGCAAACAAAAAAAAATTCAATGAATCCATTTTTACAAATTTGAGTTCAAATGGATCTAAAATACAACAAAAAAAACCCACATTTTAACTATGTTGACATCTCAAAATATTGACATCATATATTATTAAAAGAATAAATTAACAATCATGACCAAACCAAAATTCATGATGAAAGAACACATGACAAACTTTAAATCAAAATCAAGTTCTCCTTTAACTTAGAAGTTGATGGAAGAGTAATTTATATACTTGTAATTGTAAAAGACCGTGCTATTGATTTAAAAGCCTGCAAAATAATGATGTTGCATTGTGCTAAAAACATTAGAAAGTGTGTTGTAATAATCTAATTAGTCAGTCCTCTTATTCCTTTAAATAAATACAATTTTAATTAAAGGTTAATACAAAATTATAAGTTTTTCAATTTTTGAAGATCCTTAATAATTGAAGACCATCTCTGGAGACTTTACCATTAGAGATGGCAAATAAACCTGTTCTCGTGGGTATTGCCCGAATCTATTCTCGTTTTGACGGGGAATCCCCGCATTGACTGAGTATGGGTATGGGTATGGGAAATCTCCGACTTTTTCAGTTGGATATGGGGATGAGTATGGGGATGTACATATCTCCGCCATATTTTCATTATCGTTTAAATTATTAAAATATTCACAATTAATTAAGTAACCCTATATATATATATATATATATATATATATATATATATATATATATATATATATATAT
>Ga0209589_1007899_pt1 | contig 16848 bp, 11 predicted proteins | sample CowpeawhiteBW_FD_187525 | JGI IMG/M metagenome (GOLD analysis project Ga0209589, IMG submission 187525) | Root nodule microbial communities of legume samples collected from California USA - Cow pea white BW (SPAdes) (version 2) | ecosystem: Host-associated > Plants > Roots > Nodule | place: USA...
TATGTATTATTCAGCAATTTATGCAGTAAAACAGTAATGGGCTATAATTCTGCAGCAACACAATAATTCCAGAGTCATAGACTCCTCCAGAGAATACCTCTCCTTCCACTCCAAAAGACTAACTAACCCCCCTCCACCACTCTCCTCTCTCTCATATACCCAAACCCACCAAAATAGAATCTTTTACACGTCAGCCCTGCTTCCTAACTAATTTCTCACTCCTTCCCCATTTGGCCCCACTTTCTTTCTTCTGGTATAAACATTCCATATCTTGGGCCTAGTGTCAATAATTGTGCCTTGTTGAGTAACAGGCCCATGCTCCTTTCTCACTGTATGACTCTTATTTGGAGTCCTATCAATGCCATTGACAATAATGAAATTAATAAGGGTGTGGAAGAACCACTTTTCCCTTGGGACAATAATGAAATTAATAAGGGCGGTAGCGGCTGCAGTGACAGGGGCAACAGAAAAATTTGTGAAGGAACCCTAGGCTCTAGATACCATATTGAATATAGTGAAAAATAGGTATGAGATTAATCTCCCCTGTGTCTAAAATACACCTAGGGTAAAATATTTATAATGAAGAATGATACAAGTATATATGACAACCAAACATAAATATGGTAAATATAAGATATTATTATAAAAAATATTAACAATATCTACAAATATCAAACAAAATCTATGTTTCCCTAATTAACATGAAACACAATATATCTAACAACCACAATAATAATACTAAAGTTGTCTGCTATTCAGATGTTGACTGGACATGATCTGTTTCTAATAGAAGATTTACTTCCGGTTACTGTGTTTCCATTGGAGATAACTTGATTTCTTGGAAGAGCAAGAAACAAAGTGTTGTGGCAAGATCTAATGCATAAGCAGAATACAGAGCTATGGCCTCAACCACTTATGAACTTGTTTGTCTTAAACAATTACTTAGAGAGTTTCAATTTGGAGATGTCACTCAAATGACACTTAAATATGACAATCAAGCTACTTTTCATATTAGTTCTAATCCTGTTTTTCATGAGAGGATTAAGCATATTGAGATTGATTGTCATTTTATTCAAGAAAAAATTGTAGCTGGAGACCTTAAGACTTAGTTTGTTAACTCAAGTGATCAGTTAACAAATATTTTCACTAAGTCTTTACGGTGACCTAAAATTGATTATATTTGCAACAAGCTTAGTACATACGATTTATATGCTCCAGCTTGAGAGCGAGTGTTAGATATTGGTAGGTACAATACTATGTGTACTTGGGCTTAGCCCATTGTTAGAAGTGGAGTTTAAGCCTAACTCAACATCACAAAATCGGCTTGTAAGGCGAGGTTTGCACCCCACTTATATATTGTGAATTGACCTTATCTCTAGTCGATGTGGGACTTCCAGCACACCCCCTCATGCCAAGATATATTCATTTCGTGTGTGGGAATAGAAAATAGTCGGTGGTCTGTTAGCGGCCCGATATTGGGTGGAACAGAATGTCCAAGAAAGCTCGCTAGGATAGGCTCTAACCTGGTTCTAATACCATGTTAGAAGTGGAGTTTAAGCCTAACTCAACCCTACAAAACCGGCTTGTAAGGTGAGGTTTGCACCCCACTTATATATTGTGAATTGGCCTTATCTCTAGTCGATGTGGGACTTCCATCACCCATATTTTCCTTTATTATCTTCATTATTAATATGTTACCCTATGTGTATTTTCTACACAAAGGGAATTAACCCTATATCAAATTTTCACTATTTTCACATTAGGCATGGAAGTAATGAGAGGGTTAGGAAGAAATTTAAAGATAAAAGTAGTAAAATGGTTAGTTGTTATAAGGGGAGACTTTCTAGAAAAGTCTATATATTCTTATCTTGTGGGATGTTGAGGGTAGTTTTGTGACAGGGAGAACCCTATGAGAAAGGAAAGCAATGTTCCTTTGGAAGCTTTGGCTTTTACTGTGTGTAAAGTGATTAATACATTGCAAGACTTTGTCTTTTTCGTCTTTTTCTATCTTGTTCTTTCATCACTATTTCTAGGTGCCTAACAGAATCTGTCCTAACCATATCAAACGTCCAAATCGTCATACAATCTACGATGATTACATATTTATTCTAATTGTGGAGTCTTACATAACTTTCCCTAGGAAAAGTTTGATTATCATCTTATAACAAACAAACTAATTAAATTAAAGACGTACTATAGGATGTTAAAAGAATAAAAATACTTTGGAAGAATGATCACTGATTCAGGGAAAAGAACAGGGAAGAGAAAGGACCAAACCTTCAAGCGTAGAAAATGCTCTAATGACAAAGGTGAAGGTAGATGGAAAACGGAAAGGCTGATCTTGTGCTATTGCAAATAAATCCTGCAAAAAACTCCATCAATAATAAAATTATATAGTAGAAAATCCTATAGATACTTGGAGCTACCTAGAAATCCAACGATTTTCCATCATTTACAAACAATCATGCAAAATAATTGCAGATAAATAATTACAGTTAAACAAACTCTCGCACTATGGAGGAACTGCAATATTGATCCAATATAATTAAATACTAACATACCTCCCCAATTGCAGATAAAGTCTGTTGTTGATCAGGTGTCTGGCTTAGAAGATTGTCCAAGAAAAACTGCACAGATCTCCTCACCTGTAAGCCAAATTAAGAAATTTCTATGATCAAGATATGTCATAATTTCAAACTGTTAATGATAATATTGTAAGAGTACAGGTACTAAATATCCTTACTGATGACAGGTCACCAGTGGGTTGGAGGGCTCCAAGATCTATAAGGCATTGCATAACCTGCACCATTGTCAATAGAAAAGTTTAAGTAGATGTGAAAGGGCCCTGGAAATGGGAAGTTCAAGTTCAAGTTCAGAGAAACTTCATATTCCTTATCTTGAAAAGTGTCACTGGTTAATATATTTCTAATATGGTTAGGTACTACATATTTCTAATATGGTATCAAAGCCTTATACCTTAAGGGTTTAAATTTTTATCCTTGTGACCCCAATGTTCTAATAACCAATTGATTTCAACAAGTAGTGGCTGAGCGCATTTGGATAATTGGTTTGTGACAAACTATCATGTTACTAATTGACAATTAAAACTTAGACCCTTGGAATATTTAAGCTCCTTATTTGGAGAGGTTACACAAGTAGGTGTTAAGAACAGAAGAATAAATCAGCTAAGTATGCTTCAAATAAAGGATGTTAGTAAATGGTTGGTACAATTATTATGTTTAACCTTACAAAGGATATTATTGAATTCCTTTGTTTTGCTATTAGCATTTCTTTTTTGGTTGTCATCCCTAGCAAAGTAGAAATCTAGTATAGGCTACAATAACAAAGTCTCATGTGAGATTTGTTACATGAATCACACAACTCCATTTGGTACTGTTAAAAACCAAAGTTTCTGGAATACTATTTAGCAAGAAAACTCCCTTGAGAACTTCCTCCAAAGTCCTTTTTGGTATTATCCCTCTTCCTTTCACAATATTAAATATCATGCAATCAAATTTTTTGACGGATATTTCTTATGGTCTTCTATGTACAACCATTGTTGGAGATCCCATATCAATTAAGATAAATGTTAAGTATATAAGTAGATTTAAACCTCACCTTACAAGTCGGTTTTGTAGGATTAAGTTACGCTTAAAATCTACTTCTTAAGAACTCTCTTAACCAATTTTCTATTATCTTTTCCTCAATTCGTGCTACACAAATCTTTTCTTGTTTGTACATAATCATTTTCTATTTTATCCTTTCTTGTATGCCCACACATCCATTATAAAATTATTATTTCTGCTACTCCCCCCTATTCACGTTCTCTCATAGCCCAATATTCACTACCATATAGTATAGTTGGGCATATAGTTGTGTGATAAAACCTGCCTTTGAATTTGATAGTTACTCTGCCATCACAAATAACCGATGATACCTTTCTCATTTTATCCATCTTACTTGTGTCGTTTGTAACATTATCATTCATTTTATCCATCATTTTTTATGATTGAACCCGACTTTAAACTCAAAAACCTATGGTATGATGTATTCTCCCACTTTACTTATGAGTCATCTTCCTCCTATGTCTTTCTAAACTTGCACTGCATATATTGTCTTACTCCTACTTAAATGAAAACCCCATGTTTCCAAAATTTGCCTTCAAAGTTCAAGCCTAATGTTGATTCCCTTGATTTCTCAATCAAGACTATATCATGCACAAAACAATACAAAAATAAGGAAACTCTTTTGTATGTCCTTGATAAGCACGTCCAAGACTAGGTTAGACATGCAAGGACTTAAGGTTGAACCTTGGTGTATATTTAAATAGGAAAGTCCTTAGCTCCTCTTGGAGTTCTCCCACTTCAAGGGTGAAGTTTTCCTAAAAGGAATAGAGGACGCTTTCCTGAGAGCTAAGCTTTGGAAATTGGTGTGGAAAGGTTTGTTAATCCATCATTGTTTACCTTGTATTAATCTTTTAAACAGCACTAAGTTTCTCCCTAAACATTGCACACAAATTAACATTCGCTAACATATAATTCCTATACAAGTTTCATATTTTGATATATATCAAGCTCCATGTAATCTTACATGTCTATACTTTACAAAAAGAAAGATGCATGAAGAGACATTAGAAAACAATTTTTGATATTAGTTTATCAAGATATCAGATGGGAAGTACTTGTTATGATAATGTCTCCCATGTTTTCAAAGATGCATCATAGCAGAAACTAGACCTTTTTGGCATCCTTTTCATATACAGCATAGAACAGTTCAAGCAGTCTCTCTCGGGTGAAAGATTTTATCTCCCCCATCATACCAAAGTCATAATAAATAATTGCTTCATCAACATCAACGGCAAGATTTCCAGGATGTGGATCAGCATGAAAGAAACCTGTTTTTAATATCTGCAAAACAAGCAAGATTTAATACTCAAAATACCTTTTATTTACAACTATCTCGAAGCAAAATTTCTTTTCTATGTTTATCAAAACATAGGCATATATAGGCTATGAAACATTCACATGAACCCAAAAGATGACAATATTGAATATTGATAGTTTCAGTGCGAAACAACAATGTGGACCTGAATCAAGTATGCCTCAATAGTGCGTGATGAGATTCGTAATCGATCATAACCACGCGAAGTTAACATATCCACTTCATTTATTTTGATACCTATTTTCAAAAAGTAAAACCAAAGTTCAATGATATAATAACATACAACCCTTGAAGGAAAAAAGTTAATTATTTTAGCTTCCACTTTTAAAGAAAAAGAAGAAAACAAGTAAGCTGCACTGGTCAAGTTGACAACCTGGCACATACTCCAATGCCAATACCTTTGATGCAGTATAATCCCAATAAACCAGCTGCAAAGGTGAAAACGAAGGATGTAGTAGTAAAAATTAACATTAGCACTAGACATTAGTGATTTATATGTGCTACATACATGTTTAAAGGAGATTAGGAAGATTGGAGAGGTAAACTAAGTTTCAAGGAAACTGAAACTATCTGAATAAAAATATCCAGCAGGGTATAGTATAGCAACAAGAAACATACAGGTACTCGGACCCACTTTATGTTTCGAAAATCTCGGCGGAATCTATCAGCGTTCTTTCCTTCATTTATATAATCAATTTCTTGATACAAAATCCTGAAAAGTACAATGTGCAGGACAATATAAATTACGTAAGACATGTTAAGGACAATATAAAATTCATAAGGGACAATTCCAATGACAGTAATTAATGATAGTAGGTATAGTGAAGGCCAAAACAAGTTACTAAGAGTCTAAGATTTTAACGTGCAATGAGGGAAGAAGAAATTTGCTTCAAACACAATGTTTGTATTACTTACGTTGCACATTCTTCATATATACCAACCCAATCTCTTGTTGGACCCCCTAGAGTTTCACTTCTCTGAAAATATTCTGCAATCAGCTTTAAGTTTCCTGGACATTCATGAAAAGGAAACATGTTAAAGTAAAACAAAATTTCAACAATGACCAGGCTTTAATCTCACTAATTGACCACAATTGGAATTACTACTCAAATCATGTGTAAGAAATAACTCATTCAGATCATTGACCAGACTCGATTATATAAAGTAAAGCTACCTAAAACCAATATTTATATTTATTAGACTTTTTACTAGCATAAGCATCACAATGAGAAATTTGATCCCAACTAACTACATTAGCACCGTAGATCAATGGCTTGGGTAAACTTCAATATTTTATTAGTGTTGAAAGGATTAGTGATAAAATATGTCATAGAGGATGAACTGCTCTGGTACCATGTTGAGAGAAAACAAGAAAAAATATTATAAGTTCCATATATTGTGTACACACATTAGTATTCGTATTTATAATGAAGATGAATTACAATAATAAGGAACAAAATCAATGTCTAATAATGGGTAAATATTTGGTAAGATATTTCCTTATCAAATCATATCATATCTACTTATTAATGTAATAAAATCATATCTCTAACATAATCAAATCATATTTCTAAAATTTGGTATCAAGGATTTAAGCTAGCTCAGTTTGGGAATGCTATTGCAATTTCAAATAAAAATATATGCCTTAGATATATTGTACGGAAACAGTTTGATTTGACACTCCAATAGATCAAAATAACAAATTATTACTAAAACTAAGGAACCTTATTCAGACCTGAGCAGGTACAGTTCAAGAAGTTAGTTGAGATACTAAACTATCTTGCAATAACCAGACTAGATATTTCCTTGACAGACAATAGATGAGTCATTTTACACAATCTTCATGTGTTGATCATTGGAATGTAGTCCTTTGAATCTTGAGATACATTAAGAATGGGATACTTCAATGCAGATAGTGTGATTAATCTATTGATGGGTAGTCTACTTTGGAATATTTTATTAGGCAAAGTAAGAAGCAAAAAGTAGTTGTTGAAGTTCACAGAGACCATGTATTGAGCCAAGAAAATGTTCACATGTGGTCTTACAAGAGTAAACAACTACTTTGTGTATTATAGTTTGGAAATGTTGGGCATATGAAGCTTTATTGTGGATAGTCAAGAGACTTTACATATTGCTTCAGTCCAGTCTTTCATAAGTGAACAAAGCAATAAAGAAAATGACCATCACTTGATCAAGGAAAAAAGTTCTCTGACGAAATAACTGAGGTTTGTTAAGTCTAGGGATTAACTTGAAGGTATCCTTTCAATGTGCCTGAAGCCACTGTGCAAGTTAAAAGCTGCATTTGATTTTGTATGCTCTATTATGAGAAAGAATATTAGAAAGTATAGAATTGTATATGTTCTGAATGTATTGTGTGTCTAATGCAGACCACACTATGTATTTATACTATTGAATAGAATCAATTACAATAAAGACACCTAATAATTAAGAATCAATCATACTAATTTCTGAGATTATGTAACGGTTGATTTTCTAGAAATCTGTAACAACTGATTATATTCTAACAGAAAGTATATCCTATTTAGAGAAAATGCCTTTTATGTTGGGGGCCTTATATTTTGTTTTGTAAATTATTAGGATTTGACACCTTGTTTTAAATTCCCTAATATTAGAGATTGCAAATCAAGTAGAGTTTCCTCAAATAATTTAGAAATCCTTAGATCCATCTCAAGTGTGATGACAATAACTATATCAAAATCACAAGACGTAGCAAATGGAAGATGCAAAATGACCACAACTTACGCAAGTCAATGTCAAAAAGCTTCTTTAGTCCAGGTCTTTGGACTTTGACAACTACTTTTTCTCCATTGTGTAATATAGCTCGATGAACCTACAAATAGGGCCCCCAAAAATGGAAGTAAAAAAAGCTGAGTTATCTCATCCGATTGTCTCTACTGCCAAGAAGTTGTGTTCAAATTTAGAGTTCTAGCACTACAAAGGGCATCACTAACATCAATGCATTAAGATCATTATCTTGAATAGAAGAAATAAAAAAAATATGATTGTCAGCATAGGCATAATTCACCTGACCAAGACTAGCAGCAGCAATGGGCCGATCTTCAAACTCTTTAAACAATACATTAATGGGAGCTCCTAATTCACTCTCAATAAAGCCTCTTGCTCTCTTGGGAGAAAAAGCAGGTACCCTGTCCTGCAGGATTAAAAACTATTAAGTATTGGAAATGAGAGATATAAAGAACAGATACGAAGAACAGAGAGAGAACTAAAAATATGATTCAAAATTAACTGTGATTACATCAGAGATAGCTATAAATAGCTATGAGCGTAACTCAATCCTGAGTCAGCACTGTAAGCATTTGTAAGACTGTAACTAACTTGTAACTACATTAGAAAAAAAAAGTGAAATGTAAAATTCAAAATACAGTGAATTCCTTGCTAAAAGAATTTCTCTAAAAATGTCAAACAGGCACCCAAATTGAGCACTAGACCCTACAAATGTACCTGCAATTTCGCAAGCTCATCTACAAACTCCCGAGGAAATAGATCCGACCTTGTTGATGATAACTGTCCAAGTTTAATGAAAGTTGGGCCAAGTTGTAATACACACTCCCTTAGCCATGCAGCAGTTTTCTGCCTTCTTCTTTTCTGAAATACAATGTCAAATTACTTTGAATCAGCAAAGGAAAAGCATAACAGAAACTTAATTAGAAAATTAATAGGGATGAGGGCTGAAGAAATGTTTGCATTGGCAACGACATAACATCCATACCTACCTGCTTTTCTTCTGTAAAGCCACCCAAATATGCCCATTTTGCATTGTCCAACAGAACTCGAATACGTAAAGAAAAAACAAAAGACCAAACATCAATAGATCTCTGCACGGAATTGTAATTTTCATTGGCCCAACTGAAGCCTTCATCTGAAGGCAAAACTTTTAGCTCTTCCAGAGGTGGAAGTTCTTTAGAGGTTCTAGATTTCACTGTCTTTGTCAAGGCCGGGCTTGGGTCCCTTCTTACTAAACTTGCTCCATTAACAGCTTGCTTTGAACTGCTCCCCATTTCCACTTTATTCTCTGACATTGTCTTTCTTTTCACTATCTCATTTGCTGGAACCATTTTAGCAACTCTACCATTTGTACCATATTTTGATGGAGGCAATTCTGTCTGTCGCATTTCAACCAGGAATCTAGGAAATTTATCATTTTCTAACTTATCAGATTTTGACCTTCTATTATTTGGCAATTTACGAACTAAAATTGAGCCTGGAAAACTGAGATTGTGTAGTGCTCTTCGCTGATTTCCCAACTTTATATTGTTGTAACAATAACCATGCAAAGCCATTATTACTGCCATTCAAGATGATGATACCTTGCAAAACATCAATATAAAAAGAAAAGGAACCGTACATGTCAAGTTGGTACTTAATTCAGAAAATCAATGGAATCTCATAAAAACAAGGCTTCAAAGAAGACTAAAGAGAGGACAGGTTGAGGCTGAAGGGTGTGATCAAAGATCTGAATAGTATAAAGAATTTCAAATGAAAAACAACAAACAATTGAAATGCAATCAATCAGGCTTAACAAGGCTTAACAGAATCGGTAAGACAGCAAACTTGTCATGTTGAGTGGTTAAACAGGGTCAACACAATACTGGAAACCAAACCAACTAACAAAACATAAATTTGATGAACCTCATCTCAGATATAATTTTTTGTTTATTTTCTCAAACCACAGTGATCAATCTTGCTCGTGATTCGAACAAGTACTAAATGTGGGTGTCTCTCCCATCATAGACTAGCCCCGTTTGCCAGAACACCCCTCCCGGTTTCATCTTAGGTAATTCATTATCATATATCAAAAATATGAAAAAGAAAATCCTACGGCCAACTATCAAAAGGATTAGAGTTTCGTATTACTAACTCCCAAACTTACTATCAATCACCAATTAATCATCATCAGAAAAACAAAACGTAAGAACATCGTACAGACAAAGCAACAGAGTAACTCAATACTCCAAATGACAAGGACAATTTTACTGAGAAATTTAAAGCAAATGGAATCAAAGCATTGTAATTTAATTGAACCCTTTGACTCTTACTCTGCAATGAGACTGCCAGAAAGATCGAGTTCAATCATATTTGCAAGAAAATCAGGTGCCCAGTTGAGATAACTCGCAGAACAATAACATTACCAATTGAAAGAAGCAATTCAGAATGGAAGTGGAGAATTGTTGCATACCTGGGACAACAGAGATACCCTCAGAGAACCCAGAGGTACTAGGATGTTCTGGCTTCAAGTAAGTTTCAACGTTGAGGGTGGTGGTGGACTTGGAACATGTAGCATTATACAGATTTTTTTAAACAATTTGCTACTTTTTTAATTTAAATTCGGTGGAAAGGACAAAACAGAAGTGGAATCTTTGAACTTGCGCCATTCACAGGGTTTTGGTGCACGTGGGTTTCTTTGCACCGCATGTAATGTATATTACTCTTCGATCACAAAATATTTGGTACTCTTTGTGCTTCACACATGTTAACACAATTGTAATTTAACTCGGTAATGATTTTGACTTGAATCATATAATACTTTTTTTATAGCTTAATTGCATTGTTATTCACGTTTCACCATCATTTAATGAATTGTATCGTCTAACTACTTGATTTATACATTTCATTACATATCTTTCAAAACATTGCTGTTTAATTATTTTTTTAATCTCCGGATAAATTTATTTGAAACTTTTAATTAAATTTTTGTAGTTTATTTAATTCTCGAGATTTTAAAACTTTATTTTTTCAGTTAAATATTCATGTTAATTATGTGATATGATATTTATCTTACAGGCATAATGGTTAAATGTCTTTACACATAATTTTGTTATAAGAGACTATGATTACGAATCTTCCTTAAAAGCTTATTGGATTTAAAAAGAAAATTTTTAAATTTTATTAAAATTATAATAATATAAAATTACAAAGTATATAATATTAAACAATTTTAGTTAAATACAATCAACCTTTGAAAGAGATCTTATAACATCTCAAGAAATATACACAATCATGCAAATAAAGTGTAGTTACATTTGTGTCACAAAATTAAAGTCTTTCTAGACAAGGGACAAGACTATTAAATTACACCATATCATATATTCATGTACATTCTTCCAAAAGAAATCTAAAACTCCAACTTTCAACCTAACAGCTAGACCCAATTCCACCTGCATCCTCATCTACTCAGTCGTAGAAGTGATCATTGCAAAAGAGACACAACAACCAACAAACAAAGAAGGATAAGCTAATGCCACATGCAATTTTTTTTCCAAAACTTCTAAATACAACCACGGTACCATACTATTAAATATGAATTTTCACAACTATTTTATCTCCAAAATAACACTTGTCAAAAGATTCATCTGAAACAACTTTATTCATCAAAATAAACTATGGTTCAACTAACCAAATGAATTAAACTGTTAAAACAAGACTTAATGCAAATCCTTCAAGTTTAAATCTCGCAACAACCAACTATTACTGTTTTATTCAAGGAAATTTTCCAATCGTAAGAAACAAGACTCCTTGAAGCTTCCCCACGGGTTCCTCACAGCTAAGCTTCTCTAACCATATCTACATCAACATCTACTCTCGTATAACACATGTTTCATGATCACTACACATGAAAACCACAAATACAAACATGCAAGGATGAGCTAACCATGTAACATATCACATAACAATGTACATCAATATATCACTTACCTAACATTACCACTAGGGATGTAAAAAAAATTCGTACCCCGGGTATCCGTGGATAAAACCTGCAATTGGTTGGAAATGGATATTGAAAATGGATACCCGCGGGTAACGGGTACGAGTATTTTTTATACTCGCATGTTAATAAGACGGGTACGAGTATCATAGTATCTGTACCCGTGGATACTCGTACCCGCTATACTCTAATTTAAATTTAAAAAAAAAGATTAAAACATTAACACATTGATTTTGAATGTGACATTTTTTATCAATTGGTTTTAAAACATCTCCATTTATTTGTAAACAGTCATTTAACACCATTTAAATAGGTTATTAGCACTTTATTTGAACTTTATAAATGTTGTGCAATGTATTTTTATTTGAATTTATGGTTAATATTTGTTGTTAAATATTAAATTTTTCTTTCATAAATACCCACAAGTACCCGTGGATATTAAAAATATATGCAAGTACCCGCACAAATATTGGTACGGGTACAAGGCGAATATTTATTCAGCGGATAGGTTACGGGGGAGCTACTACCCGTATCCTCCTGCCCTGTTGATATCCCTAATTACCACAATATAGCATAACTCATCCACACTATCAAATATCACATGTCCTTAAAACCACAGCATGTAAACATAACATTTTATCACCAAGTAATATTAAACGGAATGACATTATCACATAATTGACCACTCAACCAATTCTCATACACAATTTACCAAAGATGCCACGTACCATTACTCTCATAGCGAGTCGCGATGAAGTATACCACTTCCATTACTCATGTCAAGAGTTCCAACGAGATACATAATCTTCCATTACTCTTATCAAACCCTGATGAAGTATACAACTTTCCATTACTCATATCGAGAGCCCCGACCAAGTGCACCCCCTATACAATCATGTAGAGCTACCTTTCATTATATTCATAACCAAGTGTGACAATGTCTCATCACGCTCATGCATCAATCATATCACATCATAGGATGCCATACTTATAAGCATATAATTCTCTTAATCATATGAGTAACCACACTTATCATCATGTCATGACATGCATTCAACAAAAAGTATCACACCGACCATAATGTATATGCTTTAAAACCCTAAAGTCTGCAATATTATTCATACCAAACAAAGCAATACAAGTAGGAAACCCAATGCTCAATGATAGCGCTAGGTGCCATTTGCCTTGTAAAAGCCACCGTCTAGCGCTAGAAGGCCAACACTCAGTGCCCAACGCCTCGTAAATCCACCGCTCAACGCCAAAGCCAGCGCTCAATGCCAGACCTTTCAAAAACAGGCCGCTAAGTGCCTAAAACTAGCGTTCAACGCTAGATCCCTCATAAACTCACCTAGAAAATACGAAGAACAACGTCAAACATGAGTTTTGGTCTTTTCAAAGGCACTCAAACATACAAAATTTAGAAAATGTTCATTCACCATACATACAACTGCACAAATATCCATTCCTTACCTTTCAACCTTCCATTTCATGCACTTAATTCACCAACACAACACCACCCATGCAAAACTCCCCAAATCATTTACACAATCTCTTGAACCCTTATTGTTGTTGTACCAAAAGAAATCTAAGACAACTGCACACACTGAAAACATATTCACTTCACACACCCTTCACCCAAAATTGATCAAAATTCCATGCAAAACAATTATTAGCCTGAATTTGATACTATGCTCCATTGAAATAGAAAATATCCAATTTCCCTCTTGCATCATTCCCCTAATCTTTCTTTCACAAAATTTAAGCAGAATTTTCCAATGGTTTTATGCCAAATTCATAGTCATCAAAATCACTACTATTACACGTAAAACCAACATGCTCCACATAAATTTATTTTTCCATCTCACTTGACTACAAAATTCAACATGACAAAGCTATAAATGATTCCAATCAACTTACCTCCCAATGGCCTCCTTCTCCACCAAATATCACAATTCTATAAAGAAAAAAAATCATAACCATTGCCTCCACTAGTTCACTAGAAAATTGCAAGACGATAAGAAGTGTAACCCAATTTACACCATGAATTCACCCACATAATAGTGAAAAAATTCTTCTTAAAATTACCACTTAAACCCATCAAATTTGACCATTCACAAAGGAAAGAACACCATGATATGCCATACCCCATCCCAAACCAAACAAAAAATGAGAGAAAAAAAATGGAGTAGTCTCATTGAATTTCCATGAATAAAAAAGACAAGCTTAGCACCCCTTACGTGAAATTCCTACCACAAGACCACCTCAACTTTGCTCTACTCCTCCCTTGCTCTTCATGTTCTAACCCAAAAAATTTCTGCTTTCTCCTTTCCACGTGTTGCCTTTTCCTCCCTACAATGACACCAAATTTGATAACGTTGTCGTGAAGCGATCAAATTACTACAACTTATATGTAATAACTTTAATATTCTTAAGAAAGTAGTCAAAAGATTAGTATGGGTAAAGTCAACCCTAAGTCGTCTCCCAATGAAAAAGAAATTGATTTCTAACAAATTAATTCTTATAAAAACTATACAAAAGGGTTAGTCAAATAAAATGAGAAATAAAGAAATAAAATTAGAAAAAAGATAAAAACAATTACAAAGAAAATAGATTGATAATTTGATAATGTTGTTGTGAAGTGATCAAATTAATACTACTTTTTTGTAACAACTTCAATATTGTTAAGAAAGTAAATAAAAGATTAGTATGGGTAAAGTCAACCTTAAGTCGTCTCCCAACGAACACGAAATTGATTTCTAACAAATTAGTTCTATAAAAATTATACAAAAGGATTAGTCAAATAAAATGAGAAATAAAGAAATCAAATTAGAAAAGGATAAAAAGAATTATAAAGAAAATAGATTGATTCAACTGCTTTTTCAAAATAAATTCATCATCGGCTATCTAAAGATTACTGCTCAATTAATTATTGTTATAGATTTGCAAATTAATCAATGTAAATTCTCAATTAACTTGTTGGCGTTCTCACTTTTACCAAAGTAAAGTCTTAATTGAAAAGTGATGAATCTTGTCCTAGGGGTCCCCATCCTATAGGCTATGATTTAGGCCAATCTTTATTTGTTTGTTTTTAATTAGTTAAATAAATGTATAAGTTAGTGAATTGTGTGTTGTATTTAGCATTGTCATTGAGCTTGTATTCTAACCCACATTTATAAGTGTCTTTTGTTCTTTTCCTTGTATTCATTTGGGCCATGACATCCTATAAGCCCAACATAAAAAAATACACGTTCCATCCTTCAACAACCATCATGAACGCAAATAACATGCAGCCTTCATTCTATGGGACATCCTAGCATCAACACACAACCCATCATCAAGCAGCTTCTAACGTACACTTCATGATTGGGCCTGAAGACATATTAGCCTAGATTCAACCATGATGCACCTAATATTTAGGTTGAAAGCAACCTGCAGGCCAAATCATATTTCAGCATGGAGGACTTTGGCTTAAGCCTCATTTGCATTGCGTGTCTAGTCACTCTGCAAGGTTTCCTTCCATCTTCAAGAGTTTTGTTCTTTTCCATTAGGGTTCCTTAAAACCCTAGGGCAACTAGGGTTCTTGTCACGATTTACCCTCTTCATGCTTTCCACCTTGTACATGATAGCTTGGCCATTAATGCTTCACCGTTAGAACTTAGTTTCCCTTTCACGACTGCCTTTTCTATTAAAGGTAGACCAACGTCTATATTGTTAGGTTTGATAATATTGAGAGGATTTTTCCCCATTTTTAGAGCTCACCTTCTAGTGTAGATTTTTACCTCATAGGTTTTTTGATTCAGTGAGAATCCGAGAGGTTCCCCATTGGAATGACAGAGAATCGATCTATCATCGAGAGATTGCAAGTCTTCCGCCATCTTTCTTCGATCTTCTTTGCTGGATCGAAGTTTAGAGGTTGCACAAGGGTTCTTCCACCGATTGGAACGTGATTTCGACGAATCTACACGGAGCTGACATCATCAAAAAGTGATAACTTTTAGATTATCCACACAACCAAAGTTTAGTCTCAATCAAATTTTAGTATGCCTAATCATGTCTATTCTTTTATCTCCTCACCAAATAAAAAGCTTAATTAATCAAAGTAAAATTTGGAATAATTTTAGTTAGAGTAAATACCTTTAACCAAAGTAAAGTCTCAATTATTGGTAAAGACTCATTTAATCACTTGAAAGTTTCTAAATAAAATCAAAGTAAAGTCTCAATTAAATTTAAAAACCCTTCAACTCATATGATTAGCATGCATATAAATTTAAACACTTCGCTAATTAGCTAGCATGTAAAAATTATTACTTTGTACGCGATTCAAAGACAAAAGACATAGATTAGTGAAAACTACAACAATAATAAAAAAGGACAAAGAAATAATTTCATTATAACCTCATAATCCATAATGAAATTACAATGAAACCAACCCGAGAAGTTTAGCACTCTATGGAATACAAAAATAAAATTAGGAGAAGAATGGAGAGAGAAAGAAGTTAGGTCCCCTAAGGGTTCCTAAACTTCGAAGTTTCAAGCTTCTCCTTCTACTTTCCCTTGGTCTCTCTATATACGATTTGGATTGAGCTTTTTTGTTGCTAAAATTTCACAAATATCTTTTAAAATAAAAATAAAGATAAACATTATTTATCTTTATAGAGATTATGAATATTTAAATATATTTTGAGAGATATAAACTATTTGACAAATATAGTTGGTTGAGAATTTATGATATAATTAAATAAATTAATCATTTAAAAATATTTGATAAATTATCACCAAATAATATTTGATTTAATTTTCTAAATCAATCCTTTGCAATCCTGTACTCCAAATTTACAGAGAAATATATATATATATATATATATATATATATATATATATATATATATATATATATATATATATATATATATGTGTATATATATATATATATATATATATGTATATATACATATATATGTATATGTATATATGTATATGTATGTATATGTGTATATGTATATATATATACATATACACATACACATATATATGTATGTGTATGTGTGTATGTGTATGTGTGTATGTGTATGTGTATGTGTATATGTATATATGTATACATATACACATATACATATACATATACATATATATATATATATATATATATATATATATATATA
>Ga0209589_1007903_pt1 | contig 16844 bp, 8 predicted proteins | sample CowpeawhiteBW_FD_187525 | JGI IMG/M metagenome (GOLD analysis project Ga0209589, IMG submission 187525) | Root nodule microbial communities of legume samples collected from California USA - Cow pea white BW (SPAdes) (version 2) | ecosystem: Host-associated > Plants > Roots > Nodule | place: USA...
AAATATAAAAATATGTTATATATATATATATATATATATATATATATATATATGTATGTATAAAAATCACTAAGTTAGAATTTAGTTACATTGGGTAGTTGTGAATTTTTATTGTAATTTTGCAAGGTTGAAACAAAATAAACAAATAAATTTTAAAGAAATACATTCTACGCTAGTCAAGTCTATAATCAATGTAAAAAGTATTATATTACTCAATATAGAAAATATCATATTAGATTGATTATATTTTCAACTAATGTAAAAGATATCATTTATGTTCATTTTATACAGATAATGTAGAAACATCCTTATTTTTTTAAAATTACATTTCATTGATTGATGAATCAATTGATATAGTATTTTCTTTTTTGTTTTACATAATAAGTATGTTGAAAACTCTGGTTGGTGACATCTAGATGATTTTGCGGTTGATATAAAGCGTTCAAAATAATTAATATAAAATATTTAAAATAGTCCACTTAGAAATCTTCTATTCTAGCTAAAGAGAATGAGGAAGTAAAATTTGTTAACACTCAATATGTCTCTATTCATGAACTCATTCTCAAAAGATTGGTTGTCCTTTTTTAGATAAGACTCTTGTGTAGTTGATGATATTTTTTTCCCCCTAAAATATCATAATATCAATTGATATGCAAGTTATATGCAATTCCAATTTAATTATCTCAAGTAGGTTCAACATACTCTCACTGCATAAACTGAAACAACACTCAGAATTATTAGTTTTCAGTTTTACTGAGGTGTACCTGATACAATTCATTCATGCAAGTTACAATGAAAGATAAGAGCAGAGCACTATGGACAACCAAAAGGAACAAATATTCACAAGGTGACACTGAAGATGTCAACAACAAGTTTTGACAATTTGCCGAAGCCTTTAATCATAAACATTCACTGATAAAGCAAACACCTCTGCTACACATGCCATTTGCAATAAATCATTTTCCACCTCAAAACAATATCTTTTAATATCATCTCATTCAAAGTACACTCATCCACTTTCACCAGAACATTTACATGATCTGAAAATGTTTCTAGCATGATGAAACAAGTACCTCTAGCAAGGAAGCAGCAAATTGCATTTGGGTCTCTTCATTGATTGTAGAGAAGAGTGGCACGTGCACAAAAAGGGATTTGATCCCGTTCTGCTCCGAAAAGCGAAGGGAATGATAGTAAACATAGTTGCACACAAACCTGCCTGCATCATCGGATGTCATTACATTATAACCCTTACTTGTCAGGACTTTGGTGAAGTCCTCCACGGGAAGTGTAGTCTGCATAACAGTTAGGACACAAAATATCAGAGAATAATTATGTTAACTCATCATGTTTTTTGTATGCAAATCAATAACTTTGTATTTTGAATCTGTGCATGTCTCCATCAAGAGGCACAGACTGCTAAACCAAAAACTTTTTCTATAATTCCTTACTTTTAAGTTTTTGACAAATGAAGAACATAAAGGGTCTAGAGCTATATCCCAAAATACAGTCGAAAAGTCTGCTAAATGATATCAAATACGGTTTATGTAAAGTTAAACCAAAACCTTTTTCTAACTCCTTCCTTTTAAGTTTTGACAATAGAAGAACATAAAGGACCTAGAGCTATATCCCCCATATACAGTTTAAAGATCTGCTAAATGATATCAAATATGGTGTATGTAAGCTACAGCCTTATGACCATCAAAATAATTCAACAAAAAACAGGCACCTTAAAGTACTTGTATGCTATAAATTGAACCTTAACATTACAGTATCAGGACCAATAGATTGACACTAAACCAAACAGCAAACATCAGTTCAGGAATTTAAGTGTCAGTAAAATAAGTGAGTAAATTTACCTCACGTATTCGTGTAATTGGACCATCTGAAGGAACAATAGGCACTTTCTGCAACATAAAATTGTGGAAATTTCACTAAAGGAGGACATAGTTCTTAAAATTAGGTTTGATGAAAGCTGGTTTATAATGCATATATTAAAGTGAATCCAATTTAACCTGGGGTTTCCATCCCATTTCATCAGGGCAGCGGAAGGTAGCTTCATTGACAGCTTGACGCTCTATAGCAAACCTTGTTGCACCACTATTAACCCCAAAATGCAGCTAAATGACAAAAAATCAGAAACAGCCAAAGAATAAGATTATGGATGCTAAAATGAAAGAAAATTTACTCCAATGACTACAGATTTAAGATACATGAATGATTCCAACTCGTCAATTGAATAAAAATGCCTCAGAGTTAAGCTATCAGTTATAATCCAACTCCTTCTAGTTCAGGCTTAGTATCACAGTTAAGGTATTGAGAATGAAATCCAACAGAGGTTTCAGTTCTAATCCAAATTTTTCAAAGAAATCTCAGTTGATAGTCTAGTGATTATCTCTCCTAAACCTTAATTGTCTGAATCTAACTACTCTAAGGTTGGTAATGATTGTACATATGTAACAGATCATGAATGTAATGAAATACCAGCCATTTTTTTCATAGACATCAACAACAAACAGTACTTATTTTAACTTTGCTAGCTTTAATGGAGCCAAATCCTAATTGTTGAATCTATCTGAATATAGATCCAGCTGCTTTAAATATTAAGATACCAATAATTGTACAATAGCTCTAAAAGAGAAACTTTGGTAGAGCAGAAGAGACAGACTACACTTGCCATGGTTTACATTCTGAGTTGCTTATTGAGATATTAAAAAAAAAATACATTTGCCCGCAGTTACTGCAAAACGAAACAGGTGTAGGCAGGTGAAGAAGAGAAAGTTCTTCACAACCATTTGTAGGATAAGAAAATCGAGTTTCTCTGTGATCAATAATCAACTTAAGCACATTACCCTTTGGAAAAGTTAAATGAAAAGAGATTAACTAATTTTACTTTATCATTTTTTCTGCTATAAATGTTTATGGTAAATTTTATTTAAATGGATCCTTAGTTTCATACTGTGTTAATGATATTGTCTCACTTTTGGTTTTTTATTTGTAAACAATTCACCTAGAAATTCATGGAGAGGTAACAATCTTGATCTGATATTATAACCAATAACTTCATAAAAAGATTAACAAGAGAGCATAAACTGAGAACCTATATAATATAGGAAACTCACCCAGATAATTCTGTTGGAACTTGGAGATTCAGACTCCTTGGAAGTAATGGCAGACTGCAATGTCTGATAGAGGGGAACGAGTGCTCCTTGACCAGCAGTCTCAAGAATGTTGCAGCTTCCAATAACTAACCCTTTTGGCAAACCCTTCTTCTTCAAATACTCCATCAAATTATTCACAATTGTCTCCGTTGGATTCTCTGAAACCCCATGGAATTTCTTGAAACCTGTTACATGAACTGTTGTTGTTACAGCTGCTGGAGAACCTTCAGACCCCATCTGCTGATGATGGTCTGTTAATATTCAAAGCTTCAAGGACAAACTATTTCCTGAATACCTGCATTAAATGATGAGAAAAATTGAGTGAAAAAGGAACAAAAACTGAATTGGTTTCTTCCTATTAGGTGGATCACATACTAAACAGAATCCATCTCACAATCCTAAACCACAGAAGCCGCCCCTATCAAACTTTATTTCAACCCAGAATTACTTCGATGAATTGCAAATAATAATAATGACAATAATCAAATTTCAGGGTTTTTTTGGAAAAACAAAAAGAAAAAACAAATTGGAGAAGGTGAAAAGAGCACCCCACGTAACCAAACCCAAAAAAGTCGCTAATTTGGCAAGGGCAGTTATCCTAATTTGAGGAGGCAAGGTGGCAGCAAGAAAGGGCCTTCAAATAATCTTGCAGGCAAATCAAAGATTTCAATTTTGACACAGAAGAAGGATAATTGAAGGTCAAAAGAAGGACAAGGACAAAGACAAGGAGACACACATCTATGAGGTTTTTTTTTCAAGATTTTTCAGAAAAATTTACTGTCTTGAGGACCAAGCACATGGCTATGTTATGGCCGAATTACAGTACACCCCTCAAAAAGGAACCTTGGACCAAAACACTGTACATGAAAACCAAACTGATCATTGATGATCGCAAAGCCAAATAATGAATCAGAAAAGAAGATAATTAAGATTAATCGTGCGTTGTGTGTCTGTGAGAGAGAGAAAAAGAGTGTTTTCCCTTACCAGGATGAAAAAAATAACAATATTGAACGTTCAATAAGAGAGATGACACATCCACGAGTCTTATCTACTCAAAGCTCTGATTAACTGGTGAAGATTCCGATTAGATTTATTTAGAGAAAAAGAGAGAGAAGGAAGAGAATATGTATATAATAATAAAGGCTTCGTGGGAGTCACCTTCAAACAACAAAGCATTAACGTCGTACTGTAATGTAATGGATTGTTATCATGTTCATATCATGCCACCTGCAACTGCTCTATTATTACTATAATTATTGTTATTACTATTAATCTTTTTTTTATCATTATTATCTTCACTAATAAATCAACTTATTTTTACCTAATCAACGCAATCTTTAATTTGTGAAAAGTTACACTGAAATTAGAATTAACGTTGTTTCAGTAAACGACACTAATTCTCTAGTATGACAAATTAGCTTAGATTTATTGATAACGTTGGATTGACCCATTAATAATTAACTCATAATGAAAGAGTAAAACACTTTTTTGACAGCACTAGAATTTTTCATCATTATTTGGTAAAATTTACTTTTGACAATTGTTAATATGTTCTTATTTAATTAATACATGGTTTGACAATTGTTGGAAAAACTTGTAGTTATCTAATCATTAAAAAAAAAAGTGATTAAATTTGATGGTGGGATTATTTTTGTATTCAAACACATCAATGACCATTCCGCCGTCCATTCTAGATTATTTTTGCTTTGATTTTCATTAAAGTATTAAAAAAAAATCATTGTTTGAAAAGAAAGTAAGGATTCTTTTATTCGTTTTTTTTTCTACCATTTCAAATCTTCACGGCATGCCCATCATTACTCGTTTCACAATTAAGCATAAGAATATTAAAAAGCCTTCACTTTAATTCGTTTTAAACCAACAACAAACTCTTTTTTGTCCTTTTCCTTTGAAATAAACCAATAGAAAAGTATCCCATCTTATTAATTAAATAGGTGAAAAAGTGAGATAATCAACCCCAACAATCTCAAGGATAATTTCCTAACAAATATATAAGCTTTTAACAAATCCAATGCTACCGGCTAAAAATATTCCAAAGTAACTAATTTATTCAAATAATTATTGTTGTAAAATACGAGTTGAATTTTCTACTTAATTTTCTATAACATTTTTTTTCTAAATTAATTGTTATTATTGTTTTTATTGGATTTCGACAAAAGTCTTCGCGGTGAATTAACCCTAAAGATTTATTGCTGATGGATTAAGCTTTAAAAAAAATCAGGGAGGAAATCTACTTGTAAAAATATTCTTCAATACTTAAGTCGATCGGCAAGAAAATATAGTATATAAATAAAGTATATAGATAAATAAAAGTTATTCTTCCTGTTATAATATATATAATCAGCAATTATGTTAATGTTTCATATATAATAACAGGATAATGAAATAATAATTATATAAAAAAAATAACAAGTGTTTATATTCACCGGATTGAGTCGAAATCATCCAAACTTTATATTTTTAAAACTAAATCTCTCTATTAAAACTGACTTTGGACATTTACTTGGCCGTACAATTATTGTTATGATTAAAAAATTGTTGAAATGTATCATGTGTTAGATCTACAAATAATCAATGAAAATATTGAATTATTATGAGTTTAATTATGGGCCAAAGGATTAGGCCAGCCCAATCTGATTCGGCTATGACCGAAAGTTGCCTACTAAATACATTTTCTTCTGATTATTTATCATTTCGTTCAGTGACAGACAGATATCACTCCAGAGCATTATTCATTATTTTTTTTATTCAGGTAATTATCTTTTTTAATAATATATTTATAAAATATTACTTCCTAAAATATCTCACCTCTTTTATTTTATACCGGTATTATTGGATAGTTTGTTAAATTTTAAATATTTAAAAATATATAATTTGTTTGTTAAAATAAACTAAAACATAATTAATTTTAAATTAGATAGATTAGACAAACACATAAAAAAAAAAACTTATTTCAATAAAAAAATAATTGTTACCAAATACACTCCAAAAACTGACAAAATATCATCACTATATGCATCACTCATTCATTTCCAATGGGTCCCATGTCTGTGTATGTGAGGTTTTTTTTTTTTATTCAATAAAAAAGCTAGAATATCCGAATTAGTAGTAACTAATAGTATTGATCAAGCATTTACACATTAATGCATTCAGAGTATACCTTAATATCAATAACACAAATTAGATCAATAAAACAGACTCTTGTGTCTATACCTCAACATCAAGCAGAGTAAAGAGAAAGGGTTTTGAACATGAATTTGTATTTGAGTTTTGTAATCACACTAATCTAAATTATCAAACGTTATTGACTTTATAATTGATCTTTGTGCAATTGGACACAATAATCTCCTCCTGTTCTTAAAGTTAATATATTTTTTTTTAATGTAGAAGTAAAACTTAAAAATGATAAAAAAGTATTCAACTTATAAGAAATAATGAATTTAAACATGATTAAAAAAGATAATACATTTTTTATTTCCATGAAACTTTTAAAAATTAGTTTTAGCCTCTTGTTCTATTTATAATATTTTTGTAGTCTCTAAAAGAATACAAACGTGTTGTGTTAATTAAAATGTCTAACTTCTAAGTTGGTGTGTCCTTTTTTAATTTTTATATTTTGTGGGAAAGGACAAAAAGAATGGTGATGTAGTCGCTCTATTCAATTGCGAGCATCATCACATCCCTGTTCCATTCCCTGATGATATCATGATATGGGCCATATGGTGATGTAAGCCTGGGTCAGGCCCTCTTCGGCCCACATGAGCCTGGCCCATACGGTAAGACTGGGCTAGTTTCGGTCCTGTCCGTTATTGGTTAGTCAAAAAGAAACTCGTGAACTCGAATTCGTGACCCGTCCCGTTAATTGAACACGCCGATTATTTGACCCTCGACAATTATTTTTTAAATTTAATTTTATATATTAATATATTTAATTATATAAACATTTTTAAATCAAATTAATTATTTTTGGATAAATAAAATAACTAATATAAATATATTTTATTATAATTAATAATTTAAATTTAATTTGTAAGATCAATTATTTAAGCTACAATTCTATATTTATATACTTAAACAAATATAAATAAAAAAGTTAACACTTTATATTAATTATTATTTTAATTTATAATTTAAAAAAGGTCAGTTAGTCAATCTATCCTATTCCATTTTTTATCTGCCAATTTTAACGACAAGACAAATGAGAGGCCAAAGCATGTGAAAAAGTTAAAGATTCAATTTGACCCATTTGGTTAGTTGAGAGGCTGCCAAGTTGTGACACTTTATAATTCCTTATTTTTAGTTGTTAAATTTTGACTTAATATATTTTTCTAATTTAATATTATCTTAATATTTTAAATTTTTTAATTTTATATGATTCTTAATAAATGAATTCATTTTTCTTTTCAAATTAATGATAATAATGTTATTACATCGATATGTATTGTTCAATGCGTCAATTTTAATTTTACATTGAGAACATTTAAATTAAAATAATGAAATAGAACTAAAAACTCTGCTGCATGCTGGAATTTTTGTGTTGTGCCTTTAAAATCACTTAATATTTTTAAGACGCGTGTAATAAATAATAAAAGAAATCCAACAAAAATCTTAACAAAGACATTCTCTCTATATATTATTTTTATAAAGTAAGTAATTACAATAAATATATTGATCTTAAAGTAATGTAATTATCCACATCATTTTTGTTTAAGTGAAAAAAACTTTCTTTAACCTAAAATATAGATTCTATTTTAGGGAAAAAGTAACTCACTTCGTCATTATTTCTTCAACTTATACATGCCTCAAAAACACATTTTTATATAGAAGGAAAAATTAGAGACAGTCAAGAGGTAGAAAAGGATTGATTTTAAGTGGGAGTGAAAATTTCTACATCAACTCCTTTTCTTTATATTCAATGGCAATATAACTTTGAAACACTTTTTGAATAAAGAGCTAAATATGAAACATGAGATTGATGGAAGTGGAGAATTATAATTCTCCCATTTATGTATCATTTAGAAAAGACTAATGTTATTGTAAATGTTTTCAGTTAAAAAATTGCTCAAATATCTATAACGATGTTGAAAGAGTTAAAGTTGATTCAATAATTTAAATATATGAATATGATAGTAGAATATTCAAATAATCATATCAGTTTTACACTAACAAAAATCAAAGGATTGTACCATACTCATGCATTAAGTAGTTAGTGTATTCACAACACAGATATGTGATATTCTATATTACCAATGTAAGTAATATTATTTTGTTGTTTCGAGTAAAACCAAAAGTAGATATTTTTAAACAAAGTAATCCGAAGCATGGTTATGCTTTTCTGGAGACCAATGTTAGAAAAATTCGATAAATGTTTCGTGTCAGCAATACAATAAAAATATGAACAAATTGATGCGTTAAAATATTAATAATTAACATATTTTACAACATTTCAAAGTCTATTTACTCATACACATGCCTATGTAATTTCGATTGCCAGTAATAATTATTTGTCATAGTTGATTTAACAGGAAAAAAAATATTGAATATTGGTATAGTTTTATCATAATTTATATGGGTGCGGGATGAAATAAAAGAAAAAGAAATATAAATTAAAAATGGAGTAAAACTAACAACTAAGTAAGTTGTACAGAAATAGTAGAAATTAAGCGACTTTTTTTTTCAATTTATTTATTAGACTAATAAAATAGTTTTTTTTTTATAATAATTAGAGATGTCAAAGCGGGTCAGGCCCGTCAGTCTGTTAAGAAAAGGATGGACCAGGTTGGAATTTTTAACCCGTCAAACCGCTGTAACTCAGCCCGCTTAGCTCACCAGTTTACGGGCCAAAACAGGTTGTCTGTCTTGACCCGCCAACTTGGTTTTTTTATGTTTAAAATTAAAAATAATTAAAAAATATTTTTATATTATATAAATAAATTTATGTATATAAAAAAGATTTATAAACAAAAATTTTAACAAAGTTAAACAGAATTAAAAAAAAAGGAGACGGGTTAGCCCGCCGGTTCGTCAGTTCATCCTAAAACAGAACAGGTTATAATATCCAACCTATTTATTTGTGACAGACTAGTCTAACTCAGTCTATTTTTGGCAAGTCAAGATTAATCGGACCAAAAAGATCAAATCGACCTATTTTGTCACCTCTAATAATAATAAAATCACCGATGTAATAAAAATTAAAACTTATTTCTACATTACCTTCAAATATACGGTACCTTCGATAAAACTGTTTTAATTTCTATATATTATATAAAAAAATTAAACATTATAAGTAATTAAAAATAGCTTGCCGCCACCTTAGAGAAAAGTACTCTTAATAATTACCCACTCCATGATGGTTCAATCTCCTCCGTCCGTCCTCTCTCCCAACAATCACACTTCAAATAACTTTATAATAATTAATTCACAATAATCGATCAATCGCCACCATAATTGGTTCTTTCCTTTTCCCTAAAATCCAACTAATCAACTACAGTTCTTTTTCTAAAATAAACTTACCAAAAAAAATGAACATATATAATGTTTTGGTACACAAACACATGCAAAGATACTTTCAGAACTAAAAGAAAAATAAAAATCACTGAGTATGATGAAGACAGAGACGTGTTACCTCCTTGTTGAGACAAACAAATTTGTTGAGATTTTAATTTACTTTCTGATATTTTTTTTCTATTAGGGTCCATCTCCATCTGCAGCATGACCCACCAAAAAATATTATTCTTCTTCTCAATATCTTCCCAAAAGTGCATCCCTTCTTCTCATAAAAGCAACCCTCCTCCATTCCTACACCATTCCACTCTAAGCTCATAAGTAAAGACACAAAATTTTAATATTTTAAAAAGTATTTTCCATAATTAGAAATCAAATGAGTGACCTCTAGAAATTACAAATTAACAAAACTCTTTTTTCAATTATGAGAAGGATATAATAGTTTAGAAGGTAACCTTTGGGATCCATCTAACCACCATGGTACCCTTGGTGTCCTCAAGTTAAAACCATGTCTTTAATTACCCCTCTTGCCATTCAATTTGAATGAAGAGCATTGAAGTGGTGAGAGATCCTCTGCATGCTTAACTATGGCAGGTAATAGTAATCATTCCATTCTAGAATCGTTCGCTTTCACTGTATACTTAATTTAATTTGGATTCACTCTGTTTTTTTCTTTTTCTTGTGATTCGTGGTTTACAAAGGCGTGAAGTAAGGAAAAGGGAATAGTGAGTGAGTGAGTGATTTTGCTTTAAGAAGAGAGAAGAATGGAAGGAGGAAGAAGGAAGAGGAAAATGGAGGGGGAGGAAGAGAGTGAGGAGGAGCAGATGGAGAAGTTCTTTGCACTGATTAAGAGCACCAAAGATGCACGGCTTCGGTTGTTTAAAGAGAAGGAAGAAGAAAAGGCAAAGGGTGTTTGGAAACCGAGTTTTGAAGCAGAAGATTTCATGGATGATCAAGAGTTGTTCAAGATTAAGTATAAAGATGCACCAGGTCATTCTGGGAAAGAGACAGAGCAAGACCCTCTGCACAAAGAATCAGCAGAAGCAACACCAACCACAGAGCAAAATGGAAATAACAACAAACCAACCCATGATTTGGACTTAACTCTTTCTTTATAATGGATTGCCTTGCTTCTCATTAATTTCAAGGCTACCCAATTGCTTTCTTCCTTCGGTTTTCCCTGTATTTCTGAAATCAAGATATATATTTTATAGTTTTAATTTTCTTATCTATTTTAATTACTTTTTTAAAACAGTTTTAGTAGTTATTTATATATTATATATGAAATATGTTTTTGACAGTTTTCATGTGCGTGTGAAACTGTCAATGTAATCATTGAGTGTACAACTGCCTCAATTTGTTGAACTTAGCATGTTGGGAGAAAGACCACCATCACTTCAGTGGACCGATTTTCCATGCCAACAAGAAACAAGTCACAACCACAGACATAATAATAATAATAATAATAATAATAATAATAATAATAAGAGAGCGAGGAAAAATTCAGTGGAAGGGATGTACATAAGAAAAGTTAGGAAAATGATTTTTTAACTATTAAATTTGATAATTTTTTTTATAAGTTTAGATTATATTTTTTAAGTGATTTTTTATTTTTTTTATTTTTTTATTTTTAATATTTTAAAATCATTTAAAAAATAACACATCACATTATAAAAAAGTTATTAAAATTTAGTAATCATAATATCGTACGAAAAATTATTCCAAAATGATACTTTTTCACGTACAAAACATTGGACACAATCAAAATACAATTTACAACAGTGATGGTAACATTTATACATAATACAATTAAAACCATCACAAAAATAAGAAATTCATATCAAACAATCACAGAAAGTAAAACAAAATTTAATTAAAACTAGAAATTTCTAACCACTCTAATTTTTTTTACATGTAGTATCAAAATCATTATGCTCCTTACCTATAAATTCAATACCGGCAAAATGTGATGTTTACACGTGATCTTTCGGAATGCAAAAGTTGCATAAAGCATAATAACTATGGTAAGGAGCACAAAGCTTTTGTTTTTCTCATGATGAAAGAAAAAAAATGTATATTTTGAAAAATTTTCTGTCAATTATTTTTATTTAAACCCTAAGCTTACAATGATTTGTGATTCCATTCCTTTCCAAAAATTTTCATTTTTCTTTCAAACCGGTGGATTTAAGTAAGAATTCAAGTTTTCTCTCTTAACTATTACTCTTTAAACCCTAACAACCTAGTTGTGTGCCATTTCATTTTTTTCTAAAAACTTTCATTTTCTTCTCAAACCAACGGATTGAAGCAAAAATTCAAGTTCTTTCGCTCAATAATTTCTTCCAGATTTGTCTGCTTACTCTCGCTCTTCTATTTATTTTAAGTTTTGTTGCATTTGTTTTTTGCTTAGTAATACGTTTCTTAGATTTTCATTTCTTTTTTCTTTTTTTCATAACATGGTTACATTGACAAAAGGGTTTTTCAAATTTGTGTTCACATCTTTATTTTTAATTTGTTAAAGTCTGATTTGTTTACCCTTTATGTTTACCCTTATTAATAAAGTACTATGCATATGTGCCGAAATTGTGTGCTTTGTGGTTGGACCTCTGATAAAGTTTGCATTTAGCTAAGATATTTTTCACACTTGATTTTTAGATTTTTTTTCTTGAAATTGTTGACCAAAACAGACCATGTATTTGGTTTTAGGTTTGTTCTACCAAAACCAAATTTTAATTCAAATTCAAATTGAAATCAAATTGTGCTATTAAAAGATGAGTTTTTCTACGATTACATTTGTTCAAAGTTGCATATTTTCACAATTATCTATTTTGGCGCATGAGTTTCACCATGTCTATTTTCCAGAAACACTCACACTTAATAGTAAAACTGAACTAAAAGAAGTAAAGCTGGAATATCATTGTTCTAGTAGTAAGGTTATTGTTTGTTCAAGATTATGTGAAAGACAAATCTCCATTATGGGAAATTATCCTCCAAGACAAAGAGGTTTTTTAATATATTTTTAGGCTTCAATTTTTAGTTATACGTGTGATTTTTTTTAAAAGAGATCAAATTTAATCTTCAATTATTGAAAAGGTTACTACACATTAAAAAAAAAAAAGGAAAAACTGTCCGAATATGAAGGTAACATTGACCATCTCTTTTTATGGTAAAGGACAAGAGAAAGAATAGAAAACTTATTTAAAGCTTTTAGCTTTAGGGAAGACCCACCTTGTCCTGCTCTTTTATGATTGTGTAACTTGCAACGGAAATACGTCATCCATAAAGATGAAGGAAAATCGTTGATCACAAGCACAATCCATATAATTTGTTTACTTCAATTGAAATTAAAAAAATAAAATTAAAAATTAAAAGTTTGTTTGAGTGAAAACGTAAGTTGAGAACAAAAAATTATGGACCATAAAAATAGCCATAATAATTCTGGAAAAAAAAGGAGAGTTAGTTTTTAGCTTTTCAAAAGTTAAACTATTTTAAACATAAAAAGTAAATCATAATTTTTTTTATCAAATTTCTTTCGACTCAATAACTTCAAGGTTTGAGTAAAACTGAAACATTATAGTATTGTCGGTGTAAGCACGTTTACAACAAGCTAGTTACGCCAAAAAGTAACACCAAAGAGATACGTACCGAACGTTTTCCTTATGTGTATTGAGATTGTCCTAAAAGTAAAAGAAAGATGGCACGTGTTAAAATAAAACTTGTAAAAGTAATATAGCTCATATACTTTAAATATGTAAGAAGTTGATATAGTTAAAATTCCATTTCACAAACACGCACTCCAAGTTTCAAATGATCACAAGCCATGCATTTGCTTATATATATTACAGTTTGTGTGGTGACCTTTATTCCAAACGAGGAAGAGGTTCTGGTGCAAAAATGTCTTAATCCAATTATTTCTAAATCTAAGATTACTTCTTAAAAAAATTAACAAATTCTTCTTAATTTTAAAGAAATAATGATTTTTATAAAATGCAATTTGAATAATTGTAATTTTTTCTATTTATAAGTTTTCAACTTTAAACAATAACATATTCATATATTGTCTGAGTGTTTAACTGGGTACTTGCATATTTTGTGTGACTGCTCTTTTTAAATTTGTCGCTTACAAATGTGAAGTAACCTAAGTAATGTGCTATCATCTATTGATTAAGCTCAATATACACATTTATTTATATACATTTATGTTTTTATAATCAATGTTTAGAGAAAAAAGTTACCCTTTCTAGGAGTTAACTTCAAATACTTTAAGATGCACATAATAACATTTATATATTCTTGTAAGTCATGCATACAGTAACTAACACTTAATGTATAAATGATGTCATGTTTAATGTGATTTAAGTATACTATTGTTTTATCCTTCTCAATAAAAACCTAAACATACAAAAAAAAAATCTTCAAGTATGAGTCTCTTGTATATTTGTTTAATTTACTTGAATTTCTAATTATTTCTGTCAAATATGGATATAAATCTCATATTCAGTAAAATATTAAATAATATTATATTAAAGTTTTGAATTCTCTTATATGAATTTCATTATTGTTAAATCTCTCATGTGAATTTCTAGACACAACATCAGAGACATTCATACTAATAATTACCTAAATTTGTTGTATTTTTCAATAGAAAAAGGCTCTTGTCATTTATATAGACATTGGCAAGAATGTTGGTGTTTGCGTAAGTAATTAGGCAATGTTTACGGTTCTTGTTTCACTTTTTACTTTAGGAACACTTGCGACTGTTTTCTCACGCTAATGCTGTATATCCACGATATCCTATACTTGTGTATATATTTGTACACAGCGACATACATATCTCATACTCTACAACATTTCATTTCTCATCCTTTGAACTCTTCTCTTGAACTCTCGCCAAATTCCCAAGAAGAACCTTTGAAGAGAGAATATGGGTGGTGGTAGCGTTATGCCACTCTTGGTCATGATTCTTGTACAACTGATTTATGCAGGGATGAACTTTTCCTCAAAGCTTGCGATACAATCTGGGATGCACCCTCTTGTCCTTGTTGCTTATCGTCAAATTTTTGCCACTTTCTCCGTAGCTCCTTTTGCTTATTGCTTTGAACGGTAATACACATTATACCATGCACTAATTACCTCCCTTAAACACTTTTACTTACACATTAACACCTATTATTTTCGTTTCCTTTCAATAGGAATACGGCTCCCCCAATGACAATGCGAATTGCGATGCAGATATTATCATCTTCCTTAACAGGGTAAGTTTAATCTCGTTAATGTGTTTGAGTTATAGTCTAATCAAGATAAAATCTCTTGTTTTGTTTATTGGTTTAGTGTTTCACTCATTCTATTGTTTAGTAATTTTTAGTTTGAACCTGAATGCAGAATAACAGGAAATCAGATACTATATTTCGTGGGTCTTAAGCATTCAACCGCTACAATTGCATGTGCACTAAACAACTTGCTCCCAGCATTCACTTTCGCTCTTGCAGTTCTCTGCAGGTAAGTATATATCAAGCAAACAAACGTAACATTTTCTTTAAAGTACACAAATTCACGTTGTAATTGATTCAATTTATGTTTTTATGAGCAGACAAGAGTGTTTGAGGATGAAGACCAAGGCTGGGGTAGCGAAGGTGTTTGGGACAATCCTTAGTGTGGGTGGAGCAGTGGTTCTATCATTTTACCATGGAAAACTCCTTGGTCTAGGTGAGTCAAAAATTCAATGGAACTATGCTGAGAAAATTGATAGAGAAACCTCTTCTGGAGGTGAAACAAACTTGCTTCTGGGTCCTGTTGCTGTAATTTGTAGCGCTCTTGTTTGGGCAGTATGGTTCATAATTCAAGTAAGCGTCATATAAACTAAGTTACTTAAACTAAATAAACACTGTATCTTAAAAAAATTGTTTCTTTGTTCAGGCAAACATAAGTAAGAGCTACCCAGTTCCTTTTACCAGCACTTTCTACACGTGTTTGATGGCAAGCATTCAGTGTTTGGCCATTGGCTTGTCTGTTGAACGCGAGGCCTCAGCTTGGTCACTGCGCAGTACAATAAGACTTACCTCTGCACTTTATGCGGTATATATATTATACATTTTCTATGATGAGTTGGGTTATTCATTTCGCTAATTTTTGCATTTTACAACGTTGTTTCAGGGAACTGTTTCTACTGGGCTAACGTATGTGCTTCTCTCGTGGTCTATTGAGAAGAAGGGTGCTCTCTATGCGTCTGTGTTCTCCCCTTTGCTGCTTGTCATCATTGCTGTCGTTAGCTGGGCACTACTGCACGAAAAATTATACATTGGCACGTACGAAATTCACGGATTCGCTCAAATTCAATAAAAGTTGTTAATTTTTGTGTTTTTCAATTGATTTCTTTGTTCCTGATTTAAGGTTTTTGGTCTTGTTCAGTGCCATAGGGTCATTGGTGATAGTGATCGGGTTGTATTTTATGCTGTGGGGAAAGAACAAGGAGGTGGATGAGAATGATGGTATTGATGAGATAACGGAGGCAATGGAGGATGATGTGAAAGACCTGGAATTGCAACCTTACAATCCTTTCAACGGTAACGGAAAGCATCATGAGGACGATGATAAAAGGAAAGAGAAGGTGACAGGCAGATTAAGTGCATGAAAACAAAGACGTTTCTATAGTTTAGTGCATTTTGACATGTCATATTTGAAAGTCTAGATCGAAAATTGCTCCTACACATTTCAATTTATTACTTTTATCTAACAACAAGATCGAAGGTCTCTTTCATATTCAGGAAAGATGATTGTACAAGTTACTATAGATGATATGAGTTTTAAAGTAGAAGAATTCCATAGAATTTTTCTTTTTCTTTTATTCCTATCATCACATTATTAGTTTCGTGATACTGATTCATAGTTCTTTTTTGCCTTGTTTTTAATAAATGGCATCCTTATTTCCAAATTTCCCTTCATTAGACTTTTTCTTAAAACAAGCAAGAATCATAACCTGAAATCAAAGTTATTACATAAAATACAGAAATATATATAAATTTAGTTTAAGGACAACAACATATAGATTTTTAAGATAGCTTGAGTTAAAGAACATATTTAACCTAAAAATTAATCGTATCAATAAAATTTTAGCTATAAATGTTAATAAAAAAGATTTGGACTATTACTGAAAAAAAAAAAAATATA
>Ga0209589_1007905_pt1 | contig 16832 bp, 14 predicted proteins | sample CowpeawhiteBW_FD_187525 | JGI IMG/M metagenome (GOLD analysis project Ga0209589, IMG submission 187525) | Root nodule microbial communities of legume samples collected from California USA - Cow pea white BW (SPAdes) (version 2) | ecosystem: Host-associated > Plants > Roots > Nodule | place: USA...
TACATATATACATACATATGTATATATACATATATATATATATATACATATATATATATATACATACATATATATATATATGTACATATATATATATATATATATATATATATATATATATATATATATATATATATATATATATATATATATATATACATATATATATATACATATATATATATATATATGTATGTATGTGCGCGCTCCTATGCTTGCATCCCCTATTTAAGAAAAACCCCAAAACTAAAAGTTAACTTTACTATTCTCGTATCATGAAGGAGTGTGTGCACCGCGGAAATAATCATGTAACTTTTTTTCTCTTATTTTCTTACAGTAATATCACATAATTCGTCATGAATAATCATCAAGTATAGTGTTTCTTATGCATTGATACACTTCCATTTGGATTTTTATAACTTTCATAGCAAACTTTTGGTTAGTGTGTTCATATATTTTTCAGATGCATTGTTCATAGAGATGCTTTATGTTGAACTGATCTGATGAGTCTGGTGTTATATGTGGAGGTCCTTGGTGTGATTTCTTTAATTCTGATATTGGGATCAATGAATGTAAAGGTAGCAGAAAGTAGGGTTCATAGTGAATTGGCAAAAAATGAATATTATGCCATCAATTGCAGAAAGCACAATACAAGTTTGAATGATTTTGGAGGAGTTGGTGATGGGAAAACATCAAACTCATTTGGCCACATGAAATCTATTAAATTCTTGTAAGCACGTTTATGTTAATTGACTAGATTAAAAACATAAACTATACACATTTTCTTGAATCAAACAATTCTGAATTTAGCTTTATTTGTGTTGATATAGATGGCTGAACGACAACGAGTTGTCATGATAAAATCCCAAGAGAGATCACTCTTCTTAAAAATCTTGCAGTCTTGTAAGATTCCTTTTCTTTACTTTTTTTCTTATACTTTATTTTGGGATCTTTTTGCTTTGTGTTGATGGCTTGAAATGGAAAAATCCGAAATCAAATTCTTTTAAATTTTTTGTTTAACTATTAACTAATTTCAAACCTCAATTGTGTTTTGCAGTAATGTTTCTAATAATCACTTGTCAACACATCATGGCATCACTCAATCGTTCTTGATTGGAAGGTATGTGAACTTTTGCAATTCTTGACAAAAACCAGATAACCATATTTGATATGCATTGATAAGAGAAGAATCAATTCAAATAAATAAGTTCTTAAAGATAAAACTCGTTAATATATTTTAGGCCATGGTGTCATCTACTTTAACTGCAACTCTTGGTATATCCTTCACATAAGTATAAAAAGGATCGCATTTTCTTTAGCAACAAGGCAAATCAACAAAGTACAAATTCCATGCAAGCATTTTTTCAAGTCTCCTTTTCTCTTCGTTATTTTGAATTACTAGTTACATGTTTGATTATTACTAACGTATTGCATGCAGGCATACCTTCCAAGTGAAATGCCAAAGCCACTTCTTAAGTATAGAGAAGAAGAACTAGAGACTTTAAGAGGGGATGGAAGAGTTGCAAGAGTGGGACATGGTGTATGACTATGCATACTACAATGATTTGAGTGATCCACATAAGGGTGCACAATATGCTAGTCCAGTTCTCGGAAAGTCCATTGAACATCCATACCCTCGAAGGGGAAGAATTGGTAGTTAACATTGAATTGTGTTTCTTCTAGTTAGTTAACATTGGAGGCTGGTGTATGCATGCACACACTTGAATTTTACTTACGGTCACTTATTATTTGGTTAAGACTTAATTGTATTCAATAATAATTATGAATAAAATGTGCACCTTTAATGCTTACATACTTAAGATTTATCTTAACTCGTATTGTGTTATTGATGCAAAACTGGTTTAATAAAATCTTATTATGAAATGTTTAGACAATCTAATACAATATAATATAGATCATGTGAAGGCAATAGCGGGGGTTTTAAAAACCCCAGGAAATAGTGGGGGTTTCAAAAACCCCAAGCAGTAACGGAGGTTTAAAAAACCCCATGTAGTAGCGAGGTTTCAAAAACCCCAAGCAGTAGCGGAGGTTCAAAACCCCAAGTAAGTTACACTTTTCCAGAGGTTGATAAAAACCCCTGGTAACCTGTTAGCTACGCTGTCTCTTCTAGGGGAATTGCAAACCCCTGGTAAAGCTATTAGTGGGGGTTAAAACCCCAGAAACACCAAATATAACTCCCACTAAAAACAATTATTTTTGTAGTGGAGCCCGGGAATTCATTTTAATTAATTAAAATATTCTTTTGAAATGTTAAAATGTTGTTGGCTTACGGAAAAATCTCTTAAGAACATTTTAATTTATTAAAATATACGTATTGATAGAGTAAAGTTGAACATTTAAAACCCAAAGTTGAACATTTAGCTACGTTTTTATCAATTAAAATGAGATTTTAATCAATTAAAACATTTATTTCTCAAACATGTTTAGACTCATTATGTTTTAATTGATTAAAGCGATAAATTAATCCCTTAAAATAACTTGCAAGTGTTTTTAAAATATTAAAAGAACATTTTAGTATTTTAAAACTATTTAAGCTTTCTTTTAAGTCTTTTCTAATATATTATAGTGATTTTAATCAATAATTTTTGTTTCGTAACGCTCTTGTTTCTAAATTAAACTTCATGAAATAGAAAATGCATCATTTTGAAAATCATTTTGTCTACTGAGAGAGAATTGAAACCTATTTTTAAAGTCATCTTGATTGAACCTTGTGACCAATACCTCAACAAAGAATATTGTTCGATCATTCAAGTTTGTAACATTTCTATTATGCTCAAATGTTTTTCAAGATGATTTTATTCCAGTATTGACTTGTTTTCGGTAAGGGTGTGTACTTGGGCAAAGTTTCCAAGTTGTGATGGGGAGCACAAGAAATTGAACCAAGTCTCGTAGGACTTAATACTATAGTTCTTGGATTATTTTTGTTTCTTGTTTTTCGAGTGGTTGTAAAATTTGAAAGTGTTAGTGTGGAAAGACTTGGTTGAAATGATTGAGCAATTGAATGTAACTCTTATTATAGGCTAAACCAGTATAAACTTTGTGTTCTCTATTTATAACTCATTTGTTTTGATATCTTGTTATATGTGCCTTGTACTTTTTTATCTGTTCATCTCTATACACATCAATTGGGTTTTTGATTGCCTTGTTCAATTGTTAAAGTTTTCATACATGTGTTATCTAATTCTCCCATTTGATACTCACTTTCTTAAATATGAATATAAAATTGAGTTTATCCAATGCAATAGGGTTAAAATTTTGTGTATAGCAACTTTTAAATGATTATTCAATGTATTATTTTTTACTTATCCAAATAAGATTAATTAAATCTATCGTATTATCTGTTATCAGGATCTTTTATAATTATAATTTTAAGGTCGATGTTCTTGACATGAAAAGATATATTAAAAATCTCGCATAAATTATAGAAAAAATTAAATTATAATATATATAAATGGGTTTAAATTTCATTTTATCAATTTTAGCAACTTTGCTGTTTATATGTTAATGCATGTGTTAAAAGTAATGTTTGACGTTAACTGAAATCACGAAACTGCTTTCTAGTACTTTCTTGACAATTTTTGTGAATGAACGTTATATATATATATATATATATATATATATATATATATATATATATATATATATATATATATAATTGATGTCATGGTCAAGTTTATAAATGTTGGCCTAAAAGTTTCATTTATAATGTTTTTAATTTATGAAAATGTTAAAGGTTTAAGCTTATAGCTTTATAACAAGATGATGACATGTTCATCAAATGACTTCGCTGAATCATAATACACACAGCACAACAACCTTCGTAGAGTCAATTCTCACAACAAGAAAATAACCAAAAACATAGAAAATGTGGAAAATAATAAAACCAAAGCTTTTGATTCATCATATGCATCTTATAATATATTTCCAAATACAGGACAAGACAATAATAAAATATATTTTGACATTAATCACCACCATACCTCTTGAAAAATAGTGAGAAAAAAAATATTATTTTTTACCAAACATCCAACATCAATAATACAACATTTTTATTTTAAAATATAAAATAATTTAGAATAAATCAATTAAAAAATAAAAAATATTTTTTTAGTGTATTAGAAAAGCTTAGAAAAATAGAAGGCCGTCCATGTAAAATTCTCCATATCATGAATATTGTACATCACATATTTTGTATTATAAAGTAACTTGACTAATAAGTCAACAAACAAACAAATCTAGAGGTGAAAATAGACATAGTGGAAACAAGAATTAGTCATATAGTTGTTTTATATTAATTAAGCCTATTTTTAATTAAGTTCTTTAACAAAACTTTAACTAACACTGATAATTAGGACAACCCAAATATAAAAAATATAATTCTAAACAAATTTAATTTTATACGGTTTAGAAATTAAAGCCAAAAGTTGAATTTCATGAGCAAAACAAATCCTGAGCTATTATATATCTTGTTCTACTATAAATACTGTATTTGAACCTTAGAGATATATTCAAGAATTCATCGCATTCAACGTTAACTTTGTGATTAACTTGTGCCATAACTTGCATGTAAAAATGGCCATCATTGAACACCTTCATTTCAAACAATTCAACACTATAATTAAGTACAAGTCTTTTTATATATATATATATATATATATATATATATATATATGTTTATATATATTAACATCATCAGTATAGAATAATATTGAATCTAATTAGGCATGCCAATTTCTTCGAGATCATCATCCAACGACAGATAAACTTCATCCAACCATGAAAGCTCTGATCCACTCTCATCATCATCGCTATAGAATTTTACACCTTCTTCAGACCTCATCTTCTCGTACACTCTGCACAAAACCCACTTGCTCCAACTTTGATCCTGTGTCAGGGACAACAACATTAACATCGTATTTAATTAGTTTCTCTTATGAATGTTCAAAGTATGTTCTTAATTCTCCTGTAATTAGCTTAACAAGTGAATTAAACAAAGTCGATCGCTTACATGTTTTCGTCTTCTCCTAGAACTTCTACAGGACGCAGTGTCAAACCCAGAAGAACATATATGATATTCTTGCATTACCCAGTTGGTTTCAGTAACATGTGGATCTTCACCAATGTGGAATACCAAGTACTTCTTCGTTCCCACTTTCTTGTCAAAAGTTGAAAATATAGGTTCCGTCACACCTATTTCCTTCCAACACCCATTTTCCATTGTTCTGTTTTCATTCACTTTGGTGAAGAAATAGTACTGATTCCCACTTAACAAAGCCTTACCTGCATAAATTAAACACATGCATGCATGCATGAATTAATACACAACAAATGGCCATGTCATTTATATTATATATCATATACAATGTATATATATATAGTTTTGAAAAATTGAAAAGAAATTAATATTATACCATTTAGTTCCCAGGGATGGAGGCGAGAATCGAGGTCTGGAATGATGTTGGGATGGCATGGAATAAGAGAAGTCTTGCAGTAGAGAAAGTGAAGAACAAGTTCTTCATCAGTTGGGGAGAAGAAAAAGCCAGGAGGAAGGTTGAAACTTGCATCTTCCATCTTCTATGTTGTTGAATTTGGCACCACAATTCAGTTTTTGATTTGTCACTATATATAATGAAGAAAATATAAAGAGATAGAGAAAGAGAAACTTTATTATTATTCAAAAATTGAGTGAGTTGCTGTAAGAAAAGGCGGCGCTACGTGTAATAGCATCATAAGAAAAGTGGGACCTGTTAAGAAGGGGAATGCCGGCCAAGGAAGCTAACAAAACAAGCCAGCTAAAATTACAACCTAAGTTAACATCTAATGATTAAATTAGTGTTTGGTTCGTTAATTAAGAAGGATAAGGATTAAGGAACATGAGACCCACATCTAGTTTTGTGCATGGTGCATTAAAAGTTTTCCACGTTTATCTAATTATCTATTCCTTTAACCTAACCGGCATAATCCATGACAATACGCTTTCCCACCCGTTAATCATTGCAGTTGCATGCAGATTCACACAAGGGATATGATGTGATATTTCTCACCGATGTTTCTTTCTATACATAAACTAATAATATCTGATATAATATAATGTTGTTTTCTCACATAAACCTAATTTTCTGCGGTCCTTTCTTCAATGATGAGACATCAATGCATTACCTAAATTCGATTGCGATCTCACACACAAAAAAAAAAATTGCCATCTGTTAGAAAAACCCACGTAGAAAAGTAATCATGGTAGCAGATCAGAGACATCTCTGATATCTGATGTGGTCAAAATAATTTCACCAGTGTGTGAACGACGAGAAAAAAAAAAAAAGTTCTTTTCAGCAACACGCGTCGAAAAGAAAGCGTCATTGCTCATATATGTTCTCACGTAGCTTTCATCATAGTTAGCTTCTGAAAAGTTACAACAACGTACAATTGACACCCTAAAAAATAACTTTTTTCAAAGCCGAATCCATTTGTGATTTAATTCAATCATTTGCAACGTAAACATAATTGGGTTCTTGTGCATGTTCAACGACGTTTCTGAAATGGTATTTTGTTTTCAATCTCTCTGTTTTTTCACGTTGAATTAAAAACGAATTTGGTATTTACAGTGTTACAGTTATCTTAATCTGACAAAATTTGGATTGTGTGATTTCTTAAAGGAAAATTATTTCCGCAACTGTGTAAGCATAAGATTTGAATGATTGATGATATTCTTGTGCTTAATTATGACTAAAAAAGACACATATAATTCTAAGAATGTGGACAACTTGATCTCTTAGAAAACTGTCTTATTTTAGCAAAAGCAGTAGTGAATGGGAGAGTATAAGAAAAGAATAATGAGTGTGAGTGGGAACTTGGTTGTGTTTACGTAAAGAAGAAAGCAATAATAGTGGAGAAATAACTGGGTGGCTTAGTATGATAAGGCATGATTAAGGGTTAACAAAAAAGGATAAAGTTTATATATGTGTTTCGTGGTGGATGTTGAAGTGGTTGAAGGTCACTTTAAGGAAGCACTAGGTTTAATCGAAGACAAGTGTTTTACTGTGTGTGCTAGCTTTTTTGTTATGATTGGGGCAGTGCCACTTCAACCTTATCCTTGGATATCTTGGTGGCCCTTCAAAACTATGCATAAAAACCATAGAAGGTGGAGAATATAAGTGGAGTTTTTGTTTGGTATTGAGAAAGAACCTTTCAACGTGGGAGCAAAAACACGTCTACAGTAACCTTCTACATACCTCTCTGTCGCCTTTTGATATGCCAGTTGCCAGATACGTGCTTTTTCTTCCGCACACCGCTCATTTCACCTTGAACTTTTACTGTTCATAAATTTTTAAGGACCAAATATGTTTTTAATTCATCAATTTTAAATTGTTTTTTTATTGAAATTTTGGTATATTTTAGTTTTTAATTTTTAATTTAAAAATAATTGGATATAATCTTTTTAGTTTAATTTTATTAATTTTTTTTAAGTGTGAAATATGTTTCTTAGCAAATATCAAAAACGAAAATTGTAAGGCCCACTTATATTCTGCCCCTTTTATTTATGGGCTGCCCCAATATATTAGGCCTAAGGGCTGGCCCAAAGGGGGAATTCAGACCTAATCAGCCCTAATCCTAACCATTCTGTTCACTCTTCAGAAAAATAGATTTCTCTTGTTCCTCCCTTGAGCTGCTACCGTCCCTCTGCTAGGGTTTGCACTATCTTGATTAAGAAAGCTCAACCTCATTCCCGTACTCCACGTAAGTCAACCTCGAGCTCATGTATCACCTCTCTGGGCATATTTATGTTTTTACCGTTAGGGTTTCGTAGTAACTCGTTCCTATTTTGTTTTACCGATTATTTTAAGCTCTTTGGCCTATTCTTAGGACAATTGTGTGTATCAGAGTATTCCGCTAGCTTATTTTCCAGGTAAGGGAAGCTAAGGTTCACCCCTTTTATCGTGTTTTTCTACTTGAGCCACTGTTATATCACTATAGTATGTCTTGTGTGTTGATGTGAACTTGTGAATGGCATTGTTGAACTGTTTTGAAGCTGTTGTGTGTTTGTGCACGAGAGAACAATGGTGAGCACTGGTTTTCTCGCCCAAGCGAGCATGTCTCGCCTAGGCGAGATCAACAGAGGTTCGCCCAAGCTACTTTACGCGCGTAGTCGCTCAGGCGACCCACACTATTTTTGAGCGAGCGAATGTCTCGCTTAGGCGAGAGGGGTCTCACCTAAGCGAGATCACGAGTAAGGTCACTATTCCCCTTTTCGAGCCTCGCCTAGGCGAAGGGGGCTCGCCTGAGTGAGACTCTCTCGCTTGAGCGAAACCCTTCAGCTTGAGCGAGGAGTTGGGCGAGGGTAGTGTGATGTTTGGTTGTTTCTTTGTTCTTGGATGGTTGGCACTTGCTTGAATATAATTGTTATGTTAAAAGTATGAGATGAATGATTATGCATGAATGTTGTGATTCATGGATTGCGAATGATGGGTTTGGCATGATCTTGGCATGTGATTTAAATGAGGTGGCTGGTATCAAAGCGGCATGGTATTGATATAAAATACAATTCTATATTCATGGTTTGGGAAGGATGAGTTGGTATGGATTCAAAATTTGGATATGAATGAGGACGGTTTATAAAGGTTGACATGAGATTGTGTGCATGATAAATATTACTTGATTGATTGAGTATGATTGGTCTGTGGTTAGTGCGTAATTTCATGGGCCTCTAAGTGAGACCTCATGGTCGTGCTTCAGTGGTCGGGACGTAATTCCATGGCCCCTATTAGTGGGAGTTCATGGTGGTGCCCCCATCTATATAATTTGGTAAGGATTCAAGGTAAGGTTGCATCCTGACGCTCTAAGGAGTCAGTTAGTCTCACGTAGAGCGGACTGACTCTTGTTGTGAGAGTAGTAGGAGGCCTGAAATTCATTAAGAGCTAACCTTGTGTGTGGGGGATGGAAACATTGTAACACTTGTAACACTTAGCTCGGAGGTGAGCAACTCGGGGGTGAGCAGAATAATCCACCACAAGTGCAAGCATCCGCTGAATCCGACTATATTATATGTATCCGGATGAGTCGAGTCTGAGTCTAGTGTATTGCTTGAGGAGTCATAACATGTTTGGATGACATACACTGCTTGGACTGTAAAATAGCATATGATTGTATGATTAACTGTTTTCTACTCTAGCTTATCCTGTTTGCTTGTTTGGTTGCCTTGTATGTGGTTCTTCTCCTTTTGCGATGATCATCAATTTATTGATGTGAGCAGATGCGAGAGGTTCTCGCGGTCAACAGGGGAATGGTGACTCTACTGCTTAGCCCGTCTGGGCTGGTTCCCGCTTAGTGGATATTCTCTTAGGGCTGTGGCCCATGTATTAGCTTGTTTTAAATCTTAATTGTATTACTATTAGAGTATGTATCCTGTGCGTATTGGCATCGTGGTATGCCTCAAGAATTCTCTTTTATAGCTCTTGGATATCCTTAAGGAGTGATTCTATACTCTGAACCTTTGCTCGTAATATTATATTGTGTGACGTGTCATTTAAGTAAGTTTATTTATAAAATGGGACGTTACATTTATGGTATCAGAGCGATCATTCCTTAGGTCTGTGGATTTGGGTGTCCTCTTAGCTTTCGTAGTGTCTTACTAGTGTCTATAATTAAGTTTCTTATCTTATCCACTTGACAAATGGTTTTCCTGTGTGCTAGTGAACTATGACACCTCCTCGTAGCAACTCTCAATCATCTTAAGGTAACGTACCTGATATCGCTAGAGCAATAGAAGCCATGGTGGCAGCGATGACCCAACAAAGCACGACGATGATGCAACAACATAAGGCATCCATGCAGCGACAGACAACGTCGCTTGAACAACAACAATTGGTGATGCAGCAGATGGAGACTGCAAGAGTGGCTGCTGAGGATGCTCACAGACAGCATATGGAAGCCCTCTGCCAGCTGGAGGAGAATAGGACAGCTACACCTGTCTTTGGCCCCAAGACACGACCATCAATCAGGGAGTGGAGTCTGGAAGACTTTTTGAAACACAACCTTATGAAGTTCAATGACAAGACTAGTCCTGATGCCGTAGACCAATGACTAAAGGACATGGAGAGAATCTTCGACACGAAGATGTGTCCGGCAGATAACCGACTTGCATTTATGGTGTATATGCTTACCGGAGAGGCTGAACATTGATGGATCAACACCAAATCCATCATGGAGGAGAGAGACGAGCCCGTGACTTGGAAGGCATTCAGGGGGAAATTCCTCTATGAATATTTCCTAGACAGCATCTGGTATGCCAAGGAGGTGGAATTCCTCCAATTGACTTAGGGAGGAAAGACAATAGCAGAGTACGTTGGGAAATTCAAACACCTTAGACGTTTCTACAACATGCCGCTTGATGAAGAGTGAAGATGTCGTAAGTTCGAGAATCGCCTCCCCAGTGATATCCGTTTGATGGTGGCCCCATTATCCGTCATGGATTTTGCTGCTCTGGTGGAGAAGGCTAGAGTGATGGAGAAGATGAAGAACGAGGTAGAAGGTCAGCGCCCACAACAACCCCAGAGGATAGGTGGACCATCTGAGTCCAAGCTGAGACACGAGGAGAGGAGGAAGCCTTATGACAGACCTCACCATCAGTCCCAAGGGTCTAGGAGCTTTCATCCCCAGCAAGGTCGAGTGTAGTGTTACATATGTGGGGGCCCTCATCTAAGGACCGCCTACCCACGCATTGAGGGTTACCACAAGTGCAACAACTGTGGCAAGGAGGGCCACTTTGGGAAAGATTGTCCCACCCTTGCTAGGGCAGTGACACGCCCTTCAGTACAAACTCCCGTGCAGAACCAGCAGAGGCACAAAGGCAACAGGCCTCAGGCAACGGGCAGGGTTTACGCCATGTCAGGAGAAGAGGCTGTAGGATCAGGTAACCTTGTTATAGGTGATTGTATGATAGTTGGAAAGGCATGTTGTGTGTTGTATGATTCGGGAGCGACACACTCCTTTGTGTTAGATGCTTGTGTGAAACGTCTGGGTTTGCCGGTGTGTGAGCTGTAGTGTGAACTGGTAGTATCTACTCCGGCGTCGGGTTTGGTCAGGACATCGTCGTTATGTCCTAGATGTCCAGTGGAGGTGAAAGGGCGGAAATACAAGGTGAATCTGATATGCCTACCTCTACAAGAGTTGGAGGTAATCTTAGGGATGGATTGACTCTCTACCAATCGCATTCTTATAGATTGCCGAGAGAAAAAGTTATTTTTCCCCGACTCAGAGGAGCCTGAGTTGTTAACATCTCAAGGGGTTGTGAAGGAACTACAAGAGGGCGCGCAATGTTACATAATCTTCACACATCTTGAGGTGGAGAAAGAGGAGAGGACGTCAGTTATACTGGTTGTGCACGAGTTTGAGGATGTATTCCCGGATGAGGTGCCAGGGTTGCCTCCCAATAGAGAGGTGGAGTTCTCTATTGACCTAGTACCAGGAATAGGTCCGGTATCGATGGCTCCATACCGTATGGCTTCGGCAGAGTTAGTGAAACTCAAGAAACAAATAGAGGAGTTGTTGGGGAAATAGTTTATCCGACCCAGTACTTCTCCTCGGGGCGCACCAGTATTGTTGGTGAAGAAAAAGGATCAGAGTTCGTGCTTGTGTGTGGACTACAGGAAAATGAATAAGATGACGATCAAGAACAAGTATCCCCTCCCGAGAATTGATGACTTGATGGATCAGTTGCACGAATCATCGGTGTTCTCGAAGATAGGTTTGCGGTCGGGATACCATCAGATATTGGTGAAGGCAGATGATGTGCAGAAGACAGCCTTTAAGTCCCGATATGGCCACTACGAGTACGTGGTTATGCCTTTCGATGTGACCAATGCTCCGGCTGTGTTCATGGACTACATGAACAGGATTTTCAGACCCTTCTTAGATAAGTTTGTGGCAGTCTTCATAGACGACATACTCATCTATTCCAGGACTCAGGAGGAACATACAGAACATTTAAGGTTGGTGCTTTGTGTCCTGAGGGAGAAGCAAGTGTATGCCAAGTTGTCCTAGTGTGAATTCTGGATGGGTGAGATACAATTTTTGGGGCATGTGATATCTGTGCAGGGCACTATAGTGGATCTAGTAATGGTTGAGGAAGTGGTAAAGTGGGAAAGTCCCAAGTCAGCGATGAAGATCAGGAGTTTCGTGGGCTTAGCTGGCTACTATAGGAGATTCATAGAGGGATTCTCCAAGATAGTGGCACCCCTACCACAGCTTACCCGGAAGGACCAACCTTTCACTTGTACAAACAAGTGTGAAGAAAGTTTTCAAGAGCTTAAGCAGAGGTTGACGAGTGCTCCTATATTGGTCATCCCGGATGTTGGGAAACCTTTTGAGGTCTATTGTGATGCCTCTCACTTAGGGCTTGGTTGTGTTTTGATGCAAGAAAAGAAGGTTGTGGCCTATGCTTCGAGGCAAATCAAAGTGCATGAGAGAAACTATCCTACTCATGACCTAAAGTTAGCGGTTATTGTATTTGCCTTGAAGATCTGGAGGCACTATCTTTATAGTGCTCGGTTTCGCGTGTTCAGCGATCACAAAAGTCTCAAGTATTTGTTTGATCAGAAGGAGCTGAACATGAGGCAGAGGAGGTGGATGGAATTCATGAAGGATTATGACTTCGAGCTCCTATACCATCCGGGGAAGGCGAATGTAGTGGTTGATGCCTTGAGTAGGAAGACAGTGCACACCACGCATCTTATGATAAAGGAAGTAGAGCTACTAGAACAGTTCAGGGATATGAAGCTGCAGGTGGAGTTGGGATCCGAGTTCATTAGGTGTAGTACCTTAACTATATCTAGTGATTTCTTGGACTCAGTTAGGGAGAGGCAGTTGTTAGATAATATTATATTGTGTGACGTGTCATTTAAGTAAATTTATTTATAAAATGGGACATTACAAAAATATATCAAATAATGTGAACAATTCAAATGTTAATATAAAACATGTTTTATATGTATAAACAATTTGATGTAACTGGAATAAAATATATATATATATATATATCAATTCATTTTCAAAGTTTGAAGATCAAAATGTATCAAAATTTAAGATAAGAACAATTTCCAATTTTGTGTCAAAGTTCTAAAACTAAAGATACTGGCCCATTTACTCATTCGTCAATTTGACATGAAAATGATAAGCTAAATTATATTTTTATTACATCCAAAATATTTTTTCATCTATTTGATATTAATTTTTATTTTTTATTATAATATAAAAAATTATTTTTGAAATAATTATTTTACTCTAAAAATAAGTTGTCAAATAATTTTCCAAATAATAATCAAAGAAAAAAGTAAAAAAAAAAAAGTGAATGATTAATTTAGAAGAATAAAATATATGTTATTTTTAATATAATAAATAAAATATCATCTTAACGAAATAATTTTAATTAGTTATTTTCATTTAAATTTTGTTACAATTAATATAACATAATTAAGATATAATATATTTGATCTTTAATAATTATCACATTATCGTATATTTTATATTAATATAAAATTAATTATTAAAGATTTTGAATTTAAAAAATAAAAAATTTATAATTACATATTAACTTACAATTTTTTTAATAAACCCAAATAATGATTGTTAAATATCAAATATATATTTAATTGTTTTAAATATTGAATAAAATATTAAATAAAATTTAAATATTTATATTAAATTTTTTAATGTATTAAAAATAAAATTTAACAACATTTATTTAAAATACTTAGAATAAAAGATACACTAATTGATTATGGATTAGAACAATGGAGAAAACTTTTGTGCCAATAAAAGACATGTCTCATTTTAGTTTCTACTTGTCTATGATGTATCGATACTTCGATTTGGGTCATGTATCTATGCTCGATACTTGATTATATTTTATAAAAAAGAATTATTCATTATAGTGACCAATTTAGGAACCAATTTATACATTAAATGTTATTGGTAAGTAAAATAGTTCAAAACATTATAATTGATCTCTAAATTGATAACTAAAATAGTTTTTATTATTAATTGGTTTCTAAATTGGTCACTAACATTAGCTATAAGAGTCTATCCAAATAATTGGTCTCTAACATATTTTTTATTACTAAAATTGGTTATTGTTTAAGAATTTTCTTCTAGTAGTACTTTTATGATGACAATAATTTATATTTTTTATATTGAAAACTTTAGTACATGTGGTTTTAATTTGGATTCGAACAATAACAATCATATATTCATTATGTTTTAAAGAATTATTATATACTTTTAAATATTAATATATCATATCATGTTATTTTCAAAATAAATGTGTCAACGTATCAAATACGTGTCGTATCTGTTACACGTATCGTATCCGTGCATCATAGGTACTCGTGGATAGTAACTAGAAAATTCAAGCACTATTAAAAGTAAAATTAATATTGTTATAAAATAAAGCTAATAGAGAAGAAGTAAAGGGAGAATAGAGAATGAGAGAATGATGAACAACTTTTATGTGTGTCTTATTACTAATAGGAAGAGTTCTATTTATAGATACAACATGATAACCCATAAAGGATACAAATCAAATAGTTAATACAAATATTTAGATAAAGAGTAATAGTAATAAATCATATGAGTATCAATCATATCAATCATACGAGTAACTAAGTCAAATCAATTGACAACCATTAATTCATAGCACTCTCCCTTGGATGTCTATTGATAAGAGAATATGCCTCGTTAAAACCTTATTAGGAAAAACCCTTTGTGATAAAAACCTAGTGAAGGAAAAATAGTACACCATTTTATATTATATTATTCTTTACATCTTCTATCTTTCCCGCTCATGTAAACTTACATCATTAAGATGATGAAGTCCAATCTTGTGAACCAATTGCTCAAAAGTTATCATTGGCAAATACTTTGTAATTAAATTTGCTAGATTTTCAGATGAACGAATCTTTTGGATCTCTACATCATCCTTTGAATTGAACAATGCACTATTATCTTCACTAAACATATTCACGACTTACCTCATGTAATGCTAAAAATTATGCATGATTTTGAGTGGGTAGCTCCTGAGTCAAATAGCACCAAGAAACTATGGTTAAATAACAGACATTTGTCAAGGATGAGGTTACCTAACTAAGTGGCGTCAATGTTGGTCAGGGCAAAAACTCTCTCAACAGCTCTCGATCTCTTTGCTAACACCTTCTGTTGTTTCTGCTGCTATGGTATTCCTCCGACTGTCTTCTTATTGGGACATTGCCTCGCATAATGCCCCATCTGCTTGTAGTTGTAGCACTTCACATTGTCAGCAGTACCTCCTGAGCTTTTCGCAGCCTTGGTACAGTTCGTGCGAAGATATGCACCTCCGTAGTTATAACATCATAGACCTAGAGATGACGACTGTGGCCTACTGTATAGTGCCTTCTGTTGCCTGGTCTCAAAGGTATTCTTCTGTGGCTTCGCGACCCGATTGGGTCCAATCTCTAAGTCCTCCACGGTCCTGGCCTGCTCCACCAGAACGGGAAACTCTCTGATCCGTAGTGGCACAGAGAATCTACGCAGCTCGTGTAACATTCCTGTGGAATATTACTAATATTTAACATATAAAAATAAGAAATGAAAATAAATGCCTCATTTAATATAATACCATTTCCCAAAAAAACACGGGAAATTTAAAACTTTAATACAATGTAATAAAAACAGGAGTCTATAATTATAAAACCGAAGTAATATTCAAATGGCTCCCAAAAGGGTTACAAAGTTATCTCAAAAAAATAATAATAAATATATATACAAGATCCCATGCTATCTCTCACTCTGAGTCTATGCATCTCCTGGCCCACCTGTCATATCATCTGCTCCCAGATAATGAGTTATCCGATCATCGCCATACGCACACAGAAAGGGTGAGCTATGCATAATAGATAAAAACACACATGAAGTAAATATGTCACCCATCCCAAAATAGCATAATTAAATATCTTATTGTTGTCAAATTACCCATCGATGATCTCATAGTCCTTCATGTGTCATATACATGAACTAGATCTTGGGACTTCACTGTGTTTCCACGAAACTAACCCATTCATGGTCCAACCCTATGAGCCTATCCCGCTCATAGTCCTGCCCTACAGACTCCTCGTCTGTAGTAAAACATCCAAGCCTTCTCAACTTGGACCCTGGCACGCACGCAATCACCATACTATGGACTCGTCGCCCAATAGTAGTCGACGGGAACATAACAGTTCCTTGCCCATCGTGCGCCCGACACATGTAATCACCATACCAAGGACTCCTCGCCCATTAGTAGCCGACGGTAACTTAACCAGTTCCATGCCCATCATGTATCCAACCATCAAGCACATCCCAGACCCCTATTGGACTTAGTCCTTCAAGCCCAAACACCACACCACATGCATATACTTCCTATACTTACGAAAAGGTAGCCAAATCATACACACAAGCTCACACAAACATGGAAGTTCGCATAAAATCGCTTAAGCCAGGGACACTTGCCCAAGCTAAGCCCTCAGCCTCGCTTAGGCTAGTTCACCTCGCTTGAGCAAGCTTAAAACAGTGGCCGCATCATGTAAGATCCGGGAAAATTAAATAGTTATTTAATTTATTATTTAATTAGGACGGGTAGCGAGAACATTTAAAGCAATAAATGCGAGGAACTATGACATGAAAGAGTACTAGCTCAAGTGGTTGAGAGTACTTTATTGTGTGTGAGGACTTGGGTTCGAGTCCTATGTGTGCCACTTGGATGTTATTTAAATCATGTGTTTTTGTGTGCTTATATATTGAATGTGTAG